>Ga0208011_1000221_pt1 | contig 24437 bp, 5 predicted proteins | sample 7_EtaG_FD_184080 | JGI IMG/M metagenome (GOLD analysis project Ga0208011, IMG submission 184080) | Marine viral communities from the Subarctic Pacific Ocean - 7_ETSP_OMZ_AT15161 metaG (SPAdes) (version 2) | ecosystem: Environmental > Aquatic > Marine > Oceanic | place: Pacific Ocean | collected...
TTGAGGAAGAAAAAGATGTTGAGGAAGAAAAAGATGTTGAGGAAGAAAAAGATGTTGAGGAAGAAAAAGATGTTGAGGAAGAAAAAGATGTTGAGGAAGTAAATAACCAAGAGAAAAATGCAGTTAATACTAGTGGTTGGAAACATCAAAATGTAATGTTCCCTGGTTTTATGAAAAGTCCTTATGATTGGTTGGGGGATGCAGGTTTAATATATGGGGCTCAAGCAGGTATAGGCAATACTAAAAAATTCTGGGATGAGTATCAAGGACTTCCTAATGAAAATTTCTGGGAAGGAGTTGGAGATAGACGTGAAAGAAGATTAAATAATAATTTAGGAGTTATAGATGCATCTAGAAAGAATACAAAGCGTGATTTACGTCAAGATTTAAATCAAATATTAAGAGGTAATAGAAATACAGCTTCTTCTTTTGGTAATTTAAATGCACGAGATCAGAATGCATTCAATACATATGCAGAGAATTCAATAAATTCAGATCTTAAGTATGGTTTAATGGGTCTAGATCAGCAAGGAAAAATAGCAGACGCAGAATGGGACACTGATAAATTAAGACATAAAGGAGATTGGGCTGTTAGAGAAAGAGATCAAGAGGATTTATCTGGATATTATACTCAATTAGGAGCTGATAAGCAGAATATTGCTAAGAATATGATGGAACTTGCTAAGAATAAAAATACAGGTTATTCAAGTTTATTACAAGGTAATGCTCTTAATAGTATGGGAGGTTTCAAATTTGATAAAAATGGTAATATAGTTCCTAATAATACTACTAATAATATTACTAATAACTATCATTTCAATCCAGATAGTAAGAAGTGGGAACTATGTCCTGGAGGAAATTGTGGTAAAGAAGTTGACCCTAACGCTGTTAACCCTAATGAAGTAGATCCAAATGCAGTAGATCCTAATGCTGTAGATCCTAATGCTGTAGTAGAAAATACTAACACTGAAACTATTGTAAATCAACAGAAGCCTCTGCAGACTTCAGGCTATTTTAAAACTACAAATGAAGTAGGAGGATTAAAAAAACATAGTGGGGATTATTCTCCTATAAACGAGGATGGAAGTTTAAATACTGGGCATTATCAAGAATGGTTAAATATCCATAAAGATCCAACTGGAAAAAAATTAAGTAGATTAACGCAAAGTGGGGGGCAAGGTAATACAACTACTTATTCCGATAAGTCTGGTGTAAATGCAAAACCAGCTGATTGGGATGAAGCAACACAAGGGCCTTGGACACAACCATTCCCTGGTAGAGATAATACTGTAGGTAGAAATGTTAAAACTACTGCTGATTGGTATGGCGAAGATTATTTAAGACATTTAATAGAAACAGGTCATTATAATCCTGAAGCTGTACAAGGTGAACAAGGATATACTAGTGGATTATTAACAGGAAAAGGTTCTGGAACTTATCAAATACCTTTAAATCCTGATTCAAAATCAATGGTATCTACTACTACTTTTGAAGGAGGAGAAGATTTAGATCCTACAACATGGAATCAAACTCAAAAAGATGCATGGTTACTTGCTAATCCTGACGCAACTATAGAGGATGCTATTACAAAGTATAATCCTGAGTCAGTGCCAACAGATTCTATACCATCAAAACGATATGGAGGTGCTGTAAATAAAAGATATAATTTTGGAGGACTTGCTCAAATGATAGGTGGAGGTCAAGGAGGAGGCGGTGGATTTGATCTCTCTTCTATTATAGGAGGGGGCCAAGGAGGAGGAGGAGGAGGTGGAATGAATATTGATCCATCTATGATTATGGGAATGATGGGAGGAGGAATGAAAAATGGAACTGGAGTTAAAAGATATGATGAAGGAGATGGAGGACTAGTTGAATATTTTAAGAGCGAAAGGGATAAAAATAGAAAGAATAATCGTAATTTAGCGGATCAAAGAATAGCGGAATTCCAAAATTTTATGAAAAATAGAAAATAATATGTCAAGATTTTATAAAACAACAGCCACGCCTACGGTAGATTATGGATTTGAATTTCCGTTTGATGAGTTATTTAGAGCTAAAGAATATAAAGATAAACGTCATGAGAAATCATTAGAGACCTTACAAACTAAGTATGATAAGACGATGGCTCTTAACTATGCTCCTGATGATGAAGCAGATGTTATGAGATGGAGAAGCCAGATATCTGATATATATGATAAGTATTCTAGAATGCCTGATTTAAGTAATGCTGAGGGCCTTATAAAAAGAGATATACAAGAAACTATACCAACAGATCATGTTCAAGATATTACTTTTAACTATGAAAGATGGTTAGCTGAGCAAACAAATATTGCTAATCTTAAAAAGGAAAATAAATTTAATCCATTAGATAATAAGCATATTGGAACTGATGGTATTCCAACTTTAGATCAATATGATGATAAGGGTGTCCTTATACAAAAAGGAGACGGAAGAAATTTCCCTGTTACTACTGGACATGATTATGTAAAACAAAAAGCAATGGCGGAGTCTTATTTCAATAATATTCCTGAACATATGAGAACTGCTCAAAACATAGCATATAAAGCTAATAATGGTAAAGGAGATTATGGCAAGTTAAGTAGTAACTTATATACTTTCTATGGCAGTATTAAAGAAAAAGAAATTAACGATTTATTTACAGGAGCGCAGAATGGAGATAAGGCTTCTATAGAAGCATTAGAAGGATTAACTTATGATATGTTATTAAAAACAGGTATGGAGTTCTGGGGTTTAAATTTACCTGGAAAAGGAACAGATGATAAAGGAGGTTCTCTAGGTCTAAATCCAGAAGGATATGACAGTCCTTATAATCAAATATTATCTGAAATGCTCCATGGCGGAGGAGAACTTACTTCTGATAGATTAGTAGAGTTTGCTGGGCAAGTAAAAGAAGGAGGTGGAACAATGCCACATAGTATTGCAGTTTCAGGTACTAGCGGAGGACCTTTTGATAATAGAATAATTTTATCACCACAAATAATTCCAGATCTTCCTTTTTATTTATACGATCAAACAACAGGTGCTTGGGTAGATACTCCTAACGCTTCTACATTGGATAAGTATCAACAAGGTGTACAATATCAATTATTACAAAAATTCTATGAAGGGAGTGATGGCCCTAGTTTAACTCCAGATAATATAGATGATATTACTGATCTTAATGGAATAACAGAGATATTAAAGAAATGGAAAGCTTTTGATCCTGACACTCAAGAAGCTGATAACTTTATGTTATTTGATAAGCATGTATATACCCGTGGTTTTTGGTCACATTTAGGATTAGAAAACAAAAACGCTAAGAACGATTGGCAGCCAGATAAAGCTGCTATTAAAGCTTCTGCTACACATTCTATAACTCAAGAAGATAAAGATAAAGTAATTGCCAAACTTGAAGGAAAAATTAAAGAATCTAATGATGTATTAGGTCCATACTATGGGGGCACTATGAATCCAAAACAAGAGGCTATAATACTTGCACTAAAAAATCTGGGTATAACTGATCCTTTTGGAGAGAAAGCTAGAATGATTTATAAGAAGAATGAAGAAGCTAAAGCGTCTTTAGATACTAAAGAACGTGAGATATTTGATCAATTTACTCAGGTATTAAGTTCAGACTATTTCACGAATGCTCATTATGACTTTGTTCCACTTTCTGGAAAGAATTCATTTATAGAATTTGATCCAGAAGCTAATAAAGGAGAAGGAGAAAATGTTATAATTACTTACGGTAACGGGTTCTTTACAGAAGACCAAATAGATGCTGCAATTAAGAGAGTGGGTGAGGATAAGGCTGGTGTAGAAACTGAGGGTGACTGGTGGGATTTTCTGGGAACTACTCAAAATTGGAGGAAAACGTGGGGAGACGATGGTGAAGGTTTAATGACTCCAACTGGTAAGTATATTCAAATAACAAATTCGAAAGGTGAAAAAGAATCTGTACAATTATGGCAAGTTCCTATGATATATAGACAAAGTATAAGTCACTCTAATAGATTTAAGTATGATAATGTTGAAGGAGATTATAGTGAAGGAGAACAACCTATAGAATATTTTAATAATGAATTAACTGATATGCTACGAATTAATTCAGCAACTAATATATCTGATTATAATAAAGAGAATAGAAATATAAAAGATAACTTCACAATTAATGGTTTCTTAGGCCATCATGTACCAGGAGTTGAGCAAAATTTACCGTTTGAAAATCAACTAAATTTTGAGTCAGCTAAACAAGCTAATTATAACTCAATAATTAATGGTCAAATAGAAGATTTAGAAGGAAATACTGGAAACGCTTCTACAGGTATAGTTCCACAATTGGATAGATTAAAAACTATTAATCCAGACTTATATAATAAACTATATGAATACTTAGAACCTTCATTAAATTATATACATCCTGATAATGCAGCTAATTTACCTGAAGATAAACGAGATTTAGAAAGTAATATGAAACAAGCTATAACACGAATAGTTCAAGCAAACTCTGCTATTAATAATAATGCTCATAATCATTATGCAGAGGCTAAAACTGATACAGAATTAAATGCAGCTGTTAGAGAATTATTAACCACTTATAGTGGAGTTGATAATATAATAGATAGTGGAAATAATGAACGTATGGGAATTGAAAATGGTGTTGTAAAATATCCAGAAAAATTAAAATCTGTACATAAAGATGCTGTAGCATTAAAACCTGAAGGTACTTGGACTGATGAGCTAGATCTTAGTAAATCTGAATATTCAGGTGTATCATTTAAAGGCACTATAGCAGGTCCTTATTTAAAAAAGAGCGCACTTCCTGCATTTAAAGCATTAGCTAAATGGTCTCAAACTAACGGTAATCCAATAGAAGTTACTAGTATGTTCAGAATTCCATCTTATAATTCTCATGTAGGAGGAGCTGAGCATAGTAATCATACTGAAGGAACTACTATAGATATTTCTTTAAGTTCAGGACAAAATCTTTATCAAGCATATATAAGTGGTAAAGCTCCTTTTATACGAAATATGGAAATGCACGAGGATGGTACAGGACCTCATTATCATTTAGTTTTAAGAAGCGGTAAATAATATATTTATGTCTAAAAAACAATACAGGCCTCTAGATAAATATGAAAAGGCCATGCAAGATACTGAGATTATCCAAAGTGAGGATAATAGAAATGCTATGCAAGAGAGTCCTATTCTTATAAAAGAAGATAAGTATGCAAAGGCTATGCGAGATACTTATTTATCTAGTAATAGTGGAATAAAAGATTTAGAAAAAATATATTCGTCTAATAATGAGTCTACACAATCTGCACTAAATAAATTTAGACAACAAGAGGAATTTTCTAATGCGATTCGACATCCTGCCGCAGGAAATGAGGATAATATGATCATGCTTGGTAATAGAAATACTTATGATGATATTCTTGCTAGAAGATCTGACTCTGATAATTTTTGGGATAATACGTGGAATACAGCAGATCGTATACGGGGGGATGCTTATAGATATGAGATGTTAATGGCAGATTTAGAAATAGAAAAATTAAATACTCAGATTGCAGAGATAGAACAGGCTCAAATTGATGATCCAACGGGTTTAGAGGAAAGTGGAGGAATATTAAATAAAGAGATTTCTATACCTAAACAAAGAGAAGTTCAGATAAATTCTCTAAAGAAAGAAAGGAGCAATCGGGAAACTATGAAAAAAATTGCTGAAGGAGAATTAGAGGAATTAAACGAAAATATAGGTGGAAGAAAAGTAGATCCTACCTATCTTGCTAAGGTACAAGCAGGAATTGCAGATGAGGGCACTGGTTTTTTCAAATATTGGGGCTCTCCTGAGCATTCTGAAGATTTAGGAGGAGCTTTATCTGATTATAAACTTATGTTAAGTAGTTTGGCTACAGGATATGGTACTAGTAAAATTGCTAAATATATTAATAAATATAACAAACAACTTAAAAATGCAGGTAGGAGATTACCTGGTTACTTAAAATTTGCTCCATATGCAGTTCAAGCCGTGGGATTTGGGGCTAATGCATATTATGCTTACAAGTTAAGAAAACACGAGTCTCAATCTGAAGCGTTTTCTGCTTTTGAACAGAGAATTAGATCACTAGAGGGCAGATTTGAAACTATACATGGTAGACCTCCAAATAAGACAGAAAAGAAAGGAATTTATGATGAAGCTGTAAAAGGGCTAAAATCTACATATATGCAAAATATGAATTTATTGGGAGGTGATATTATGCAAGTAGCTATGATGTTTTTACCTTGGACTAAACTGGCATCACTTGCAGCTAAAGGCACATCTAAAATTCCTGGAGTTACTGCAGTAGGTAAAGGAGCTACTAGTTTAGGAGGTAAATTAAAAGGTAAATTACCTGAAAGAATAGCTAGTAAATTTAATCCTCGTAATGCTAATAGGCTTAGAAAATTTGGTAGAGCAGGTGCATTTATAGGAGCAAATGGTTTGTGGGAAGGATTTGAAGAAGGGTATCAGTATATGTTAAAAGAAGACTATATGTCTGGTAAATTTGATGAATATGGTCCTGGATTTTATGAAAACTTGGCTCCTTCCTGGGAAACTGGAACATATGTAGATGCAAGTGTTTTTAATACATTAGCCCTCACCACTCCTGTAGGAGGGTTGTTTGGATTTACAGAACACAGACATAATGATAGAACTGATTCTAAGGAATTTAGAAATTCTGTCAGAGCTGGAGGAATGTTAGGTCTTATAATGGGGGGAGGAATATCTCTTGCACAAAGAACCCTTGATAAAGCAGAAAATGAAGCAATTAAATATAAATATCAAGAAGAGTTCAATTTAATAAATAGTCAATTAGATAGACATGAAGATAGTCAACAAAGATCTGATAGAGCTCCTCATTTATATAATATGTTTGAAAAAGATGGGGGTAATCGATTACTTAATGCATTAGATAGGCACCAAGAAATTACAAATGAAGAAGGATTAACGGATGCAGCAGATATTATAGATTATGCTAGTATAAAAGGTGAAGTGGCGGATATGAAGAGTTATTATGATCTGCTTCAAGGAGATAAATTTGGTCAATATTCAAAAGAAGATAAAATAGATGCTTTGCGTGCTTTTTCTCATATGAGAAGTGTACTTAAGCTTAATCAATCTGAAGCAACTTTAGCAAGTAAAGAAGCAGATAAAATACTCGAGAAAGCTAAAAAATCTTTCCCTAACGAACAACAGGCAGAAGTATGGCAGTTAGCTATGAATATATTAGCCTTAAAATCTATAAGTGCTTCTCATAAAAAAGTAAATCCTTCTAAAGAAACTTACGGATCTAAATTATTTACCAAATTTGTAAAGAATTCTTTTATGGATAAAGCTTCTGCAAGAATCAAAGAAGCAGAAAAAGTATTAAAGGAAAAAATGAAAGAGTTGGGAATAACTAAAGTTCCTGAAATTGCTGAAAATAAAGCATATGTAGAGGCATTAATACGACAAAATGGAGGCGAAATGGGAGCAGAAATTGTTTCTCCTTTACTTGCAGAAGTTTTAGATGCTAATAATGCTCATAAATTAAAGAAAAATCCTTTCTTTATGGACTTAGCGGAATGGAAAAAGGCTGCTTGGAAAGAGAAAATTAAAAAAACTAAACAGCGTAATTCTTACGAGAATAGTACAAAAGCAGATGATCAAAATATAGTTGAAGGAGATAAAGTGTGGGCTAGATTTGGACATTTAAAAGGTACATATGTAATAAAGAATGGAATAAAAGGTATAGAAAATAGTGATGGATTTCATCCTTTAGATCAGGAAGATTTAAAATTTATGGAGAAACGAATTCTCAATAAAAATAAAGTAAAAGATATAGTTTCTGATTCAAATAAAAAAAGAACTAAAAATAAATTAAATAAAAACTCAAAAGACGAGGATGCAAAACCAACAAAGGATGCAGAGGATACACAAAATCAAACAAAGAAGCAATTAAAAGAAAATAAAGAAGAGGAAGATATACTTGATAAAGCTCGTAAGGGAGATAAAGACGCTCAGAAGCAATTGGAGAAGTATGGTTTAAGTTGGCTATTAGAGCCTCAATATAGATTTATAGGTAAGAGCGAAGTAGATGCTTTATTAAATGGAGAAACTATAGAAGGTAAAACTCCATCATTTGGTGTTGATGTAACTAACGATAAGTCTGGTAAAACCACTCCTTCTACTACACAAGCATATAGAGTTACTTTCAGAACAGATAGAGGTCTTGATGATAAAAAAGAAGGATCTAGGATTCAATCGAAAAACGAGAACGATGGTTGGATTTCGGATGGTTATACTATAGAAGATGTTGAAAAAATAGAAAAACAAAATGAAGATGGAAGTTGGACAGGTATTTATGGAGATTCTCATTTAATTCAAGTTTCAGCAGCTCCAGTAGCTAAAAAGACTCAATATGCTTCTAAATTAAAAGAAATATTTGACAGAAGAAAACTTGCTACTAAAACCGATTTAAAAAATTCTCAACTTATAAAAGATATAAGAGTTGATAAAACTCAATCAAAGGATATTAAACCAAATAAAGCTGATAAGAATTTAGCAAGTATAATGCTTTATGGTAAAACTTATAATGAATTACTAGATCAAGGTTTACCAGAAGAAGCATTAGAATCTGAAACATTGGCTTATAGAATTTTAAATGATTTACAATTTAATATAAATGATTTACTTTTTTATGAAGAAATAGTACAAATAGATCCGTCAATTGCTGCTACTTTAACTACAAATGAAAACCCTGTTAAAGAATATTTTGAAAGTGATATATTTGAGCAGGCAGAACAACAAATGAGTGAAGAAGCTCCAGCAGCTCCAGCAGTTACAAAAGAAGGTGTGTCAAGAGTATTTAAAGATAATCCTGAGTTATCTAAACTTGGTACAGAAGAACAATACTCTTCTTATTTAGAAACTATATTTCCTAATAGTAAAGTTAAAGATATTGTTTATCATGCTGATACTATTAAAGATAAAATATTTGATAAAACTAAAGGTTTATATGGAGTTTTTTATTTTGATAAAAAAGCAAGAAAACAACATGGTAATTTTGTTTATAGTGCTATACTAAACATGAAATCTCCAGAATTAGTCCCTCCAGTAGTTTCTATGGATAACGTAGATAGAGATTCTGTAAAGCATTGGAAGAAAAGGGGAGCAGATTCAATATTAGGTAGTTTTGCAGCAGACAATATAGATACAGACATAGTAGGTAAAGAAGAACGAGTAAAATATTTTGATAAGGCATTTTCAGATTTACAAAAAAGAGGATATTTGAGAGAAGACACTTATGAATATATAGTGTTTGAACCAGAACAAATTCATGTACTAGGTTCTAAACAAGATATACAAGGGTTTACGAAGTTTGTATCTAAGCCAGAAGCTCCAGTAGCTCCAGATGGAGATTCTAAAACTTCTCCATCTTCTCTTGGGTTCGCCACACAGGCTCAACCAGATGCTTCTTATAAACACCACCCTAATATACAAACACATCAGGATGATTCTTCTAATGTTGTAAACAAGTTCATAAATAATAGAAGTAGAAAGGATTTAAAAAACTTAATTGTACAGATAATAGATATAGATACTAAGGGTATTCCGTCCTCTCTAAATAAGTTAATAGCTAAAAAAGAGCCTATTGATGAAAAATTGGATTTAGGATCTACACAGCTGCGACAACAGTTTGGAGAAAACCTTAAAGTAAAAGTTAAACTTACAGATACTGTAACTAATAAATCTGTAGAGACATACTTATATAACATAGTTTCTACAAGTAGTTTACAGGAATCAGATAATATTGTTAAGATGTTTAAAAATATCCTAAATGCTAGGATGTTAAATGAGGGGCCTTTATATGGTGCTATCTCTTATGTAGACTTTGGTAAGTTTAATAATATTCCTGGACAACAAGCTAAAATATCTAAAATATTTAAAAAAGATAAACCACATCTTGCTGTTAATGATGGTAAAGGTATTACTGATGGAATTAATCCATATTATACTGTGTCAGAGAATGGTGAAGGTAAAGGTAGATTATATGCAATATTTAAGGATAAAGTAGATGGTACTATTATACCTATAAAGCTTAATAATCGTAATATAGATAAGAAAGAGGCTGAGGAACTGTGGGATATAGTAGTAAAATATTTAGATTCTACCACTGAAGATCCTTTTACATTTACTTCTTTATATAAAGACACAGGTTTAACTGCTTCTCAGTATATGAAATTAATAACTTTTGTAAATGACTCCGTAGATTTAGCTGAAGATAAGTTTGATTTAGAAAATTCTTCTGGAACTATGTTTGGATTTAAACCTGCTTCAGATACTAGATCTGCGCATTTTCAATTTGGGTCTTATACTGTTAATAAAAATATGCTTGATCAGAATAAAGCTTCAGTTAAAACAGCATTTTTAAACCATGTCATGGAGAATAAAAAAAGACAAGCACATGTACATGGTATGAATAAATCTTTATTTGATATACCTTTAATATCAAATACAGGTATTGAGACATTCACCTTCTTAGGAAAAGAGTATTCAATAAAAGGTAAAGGTAAAAATTATAATTTAGATTTTATAGAAGAGGATAGAGTTTTAACTACTGATGTTGAGGTTTTACCTAATGGTAGAGTTCAAAACAATAGAAGATTAGTAATGGATATGTATACTTTTACTCGTAAACCAGAGGTTATTACAGATGATACAAGAAATAAAGAGCTTCCTGATAATTTAGAAGGTGTAAATACTGATCCTATAGATGATGAAACATTTAATCCAGACTTATTTGATCAGCCTATGGAAATCACTCCAGAAAATAGTAATCCAAAAGAGGTATTAAATGAAAAAGATGCGAGAGCATTTTTAGATAGAGTTTTAGGAGGCGCTGTTCCAGTTAGAATAAAAAATAAATTAGTAAAAATAGGAGAGCAAGGAACAGAGGTTTATGGGGCTTTTTCAGATGGTGTTATACAGTTATCTAGGTTAGCGCCTAAAGGAATAGAATTTCATGAAGCATATCATGTTGTAGAAACAGCGTATTTAACTCCTGGAGAGATCGCTGCTTTAAATAGAGAGACTGTAGGAAAGCATGGTGAACCTACAAATGCTACTATAAAAAATATAAAAGCTAAGTATCCTAAATGGAAGTTAACATCTAAGGAGGCTAGGCAAATAGCATTAAGTGAGATTAGAGCCGAGGAATATAGATTATATGAATCGTCTAAAAATGACGAAAGGCTTACTTTTAAAACTTTAGGAAAAAGAATTATGCGTTTCTTCAGGGAACTAGTTGATTATATAGTTCCTATGTTCTCTACTAAAAATGCTGCTACTATTTATAGTAGAATATCACGAGGACATTATAGAAGAAAATCTGTTGCAGAAAATATAGCAAAAGAACTTAGAGGGCTGAGGAATAACCTAAAAGATGAACAAGCGAATGCGGGACTTATACCTGGCACTCCAGCACTACTACCAAATGACAAGGCGTTTCAACAGAGGACATTAAAGATAATAGAAGCTTTGAACAACAAGATTGAGGAGTTAGAAGCTAAATTAGCAAAAGAAGAGGCTAATATAGGTAATAAAATACTCTCTATGTCTATAAAAGATTTCTCTAAATCCGTAGAAGAAACAGCATTAGAAGAAGCTGGTTTTAATATAGAGGATAGAAGTAATATAGCTACTGCTCTTATTGAGGCTTTAATAACGAATAAAGGAGGCGTAAGGAATATAAAATCTCTTAATGATATTAAGATTAATGATAATATTCTTAAAGGATACTTAAGTTTTATACAAAAAAGAAGAAAAGAAGCAGGTAATGTAAATGTTGCTGATAATCTTGAAATAATTAAAGATAATATAAAACACTTTTATAATTCAGAAGATAATACAGGTTTAATACTTGATATATTAGAGCAGTACAAGATAAGAATAGAAACAGAGGAGGACGCTAAAGGGAATAAAGATGTATCCCAAGCTATGAGTTCACATTTTGAGTATAGTGGTAAAGATAATGCTGGTACTAATACAAAAATTTTATTATCCTTTTTAGTTAAAAAGAATGAAAAAGGAGAAAATTTAGTTGATGATCGTACAGGTTTAAATAAAATAGAGCGTTTCTCTATAGTGTGGAATGGTCTTGAAAAAGGTCTTTCTGATATTACTAGTTATGCAGAATATACTAAAACGGGGGAAGTTAAGATTAATCATGCTTTTGATCTTATGATGAATAAACTAGAAGAGATGTCTTCTTTAGTTCCTTTATATACAGGACTTGCAGCTAGAATAAAAGGATTAGAAGAGAATGATCAAATCCGATTCTTTAATGCTTTTTCTAAGGCTTCTATGAATTTTGTTACAGCTATCGTAGATAAATGGGCCTTTCAACAAGAAAAAGAGGGAGAAGGTATTGTTAATATAGAACAATCTAATACACGTTTTATTGATCCTGCTGTACAAGGTAGAAAATTCATGATCAGAAAAAGATGGTTAGAGAACTTAAAACAAAAAAACTTCTTTATATTAAAAGATGAGGAAGAGAATTTAGATATTGATACAAAAGTATTAGATACTATATTAGAGTCTTGGAACTCTATAAGTGCTGAATATAAAGCTGAACTTAAACGTATGACTAGAGATATGGATATTAAAGTATCTCAAGAATATAAGCAAAATTTAATAGAAGACTTAAAAGTTTCTGGTATTACTTTATCTGAAATGGCGTTAGATATATTATTGTCATCTGAAAATACAGAAAAGGAATCATTAACAACTTTATTTTTAGGAGCGGGCCGTAATTTTGGAGTGCAAGACATATATATTAGAACAGCTAAAAGTAAACGAACGGGTAGAAATCCTTATGATTTTAAAAGTATAAAAGTTAGGAGTGAAAATGATGCTATAACTTTAGATTTAAATTTTACTGAAAATAATCCTTTTTCGTGGGCAAGTTCTGCTATAAATACATTAGCTGAAGCAGAAGCTTTAGTTGATGTTAGTTTAGGACAAAGTAATATATTAGGGCCTCAAGGGAAGTCTTATTGGTTATACTCATTAAATAATTACTTATCAAAACAATCTAATAGATTTAATGCTTCAAAATATGAAAGAGACGTTTTATTAAAAGACAGATGGGCGAAAGATTCCAATTGGCTAAAAGAATTAATTTCTGGAGCAAAATTAAAAATAAGAACTTTTAATAATCTTAAATTATCTAATTCTAAAGATGAGGGTACAGGAAATACTGATTTAACTCCTTCTCAAGAGCATGCTTTTAGAATAAATTCTACGTTATTTAATATAGCTAGAGCTAAGGGATTATTATCTCCTCCTACTATGGCAGATAAATCCGTATGGAATCTAATAGAAGGAATGAAAACATATGATATTTTCGAAAATTCTGATTCAGGTTTTATATTAAGACCCGATGGTAGTATGAGAGTGGGGCATAATATAGCTAGAAAATTTGCAATATATGCTGCTAGCGAAATATCTAGAGTACAATCTGTACATGAGGACCTATTCGGTCAAAATGCTTTAACTGACTCACAGCTTATAGAATATTATCATTATATGATGGAGAAGGGTAAAAAGAATAGAAGAAAAGCGAATGGTCTTAAATTTATATTATTTCCTTCTTTAACTACTTCTATTTTAAAAGATATTGGAGTTATGACTGAGGATGGTGTATTTTTAGATAGTTGGGATTCTGATCTAGTTATTCCAAAATTAACAGAATTTGTTAAACCTATATTAGAGAAAAGAATTCTTGCAGAAGTAAACTTTGCAGTAGAAAATGGGGTAATAACAAAGACAGTAAATAAAGATACTATAATCTATAAGAATAATACTATTGCAGATAGAATTATAAAGTTACATGGAGAAAAATATAAAAATAAAGGGGCACAGTTTAGAAGTCATTATGGGATAGGATTGGCTTTGGCTAATTATACTGTAAATAATATGATTTCTTTTATAGAAACTACAAAACTACTCTCGGGAGATCCTGCTTTTTATAAAAATTTAGATGACCTTTCTAAACGTATGCCCGAGCTAATTGCTCCAGGGCAAGACTTAAAAATAATTGAAGGACATGAATTATTTACAGTTGCTGTAATTAGAGATCAGATTCTACCTAAATCAAAATATTATGATAATTATATTAAGTTTTTAATTGAAAAGAAGGGGTATTCTAGAAAGGCAGCTAAAAAGATATTAAAACCATATTTAAATGTAAATGTAACTGATGCACAAGCTTATATAACACTTCCAAGGTGGAGGTCATTAATGCGTATGTTAGGAAAATGGGATGACAAATATGATCCTACATATTTTAGATTATTAAATGGAGAAATTGTAGATGATACTAACTTTGATATGTTACTAGCACAACCTTTAAAAGGCATGCATTATGAACTTAGAAAAGGATTGCAATCTAAAGATGGGGGAACTAATCTAAATATACCTACATATTTAAAGTATTCTCAAGCTGTACTTATACCTGCTGCTATTCATGGAACGGAACTTCAAAAGTTATTAGATACTATGAATAGAGAGGGAGTTGATGAAGTTGTATTTGAATCGGGTATAAAAGTAGGCGCTTTAAGTCCTGTAGATATTATGCAGGATCATCAAACAGGAGAGTTGTCATCTAGTATAGCTCTTAATAAGTTTGTTTTACGAAATGAAAATTGGAAGTTACAACAAGAATTAAGCCCTCATACAGAAAATGAATCCTTAGAAGGATCACAAATTAAGAAAAGTATACTATCTAATATAGACTTAAACGCTGATTATATTGTCCCTGCAAAGATAGTAGAGGGTGTACAAGAGACTAAACGTATTTCTGGATATGAATTAGTAAAAGATCTTCATGAAATTGATAGAGCTTTAAGTGATATTGAAAAAGATGCTATAATTAATGAATGGGGAATAAGTGTATCTAAAGTTGATGATGTTACAGGACAAGTAATGTATAATATAGAAGATTATACTAAATTACATTCTATTTTATATTCATCTTTCAAGAGAAAAAAGAATACGCCCGCAAAATTATTAAAATCTTTAGCTTTAAATGAAGCTGGATCAGGATTTGCAATAGACATAAGTTCACATCCTTTTATGAGGGATATAGAAAATATGATAGGAGCTATGATAACGGATAGGCTTATAAAGTTAAAAATGCCTGGAGGATCTTTTATACAGCAAAGTAACTTTGGTATGCAGCGAATGGCGGCTTGGTCAGATCTTTCTATAAAAGATCAAAGAGAATTAAGTAAACAAGTTAATGAAAAAGGTTTAAGTCCTTTATACTATAGTAAAAATGGCACAGTACGAGCTCAAATATTCTTACCGAGCTGGTTTAAAGAGAAACATGTTCCTGGGCATAAAAAAATGTCTAACGAGCAAATTAAAAAATATATAATAGATAAAAGGTTATTACGAGCAGTTGGGTATCGTATTCCAACTCAAGGTATGAGTTCTATAGATTCTTTTGATATAGTAGGATTTTTACCTAAAAGTATGGGAGATACTGCTATTGTTTATGATGAATTTACATCTAAAACTGGTGCTGATTTTGATATAGATAAATTATATTTACTTTTACCTTCATATGCAGAATCTAAAAAGGGCTTATATTATGTAAATTATGATGGAACTAAAACAATAGAGGAGAATAGAAAAGCTAGAGGTAATAGAACTAATTTATTCAAAAAATCTTTACGAAATAGAAAATTAGAGTTATATCAATCTATATTAAGTAGTGTACATACTTTTGATCAAGTAATAAATCCACTTGATTCTGAAGATATAAAAAACAATGCTGCAGAGGTTAGATATTTAAAACTTAAACACACTCTTACAGATAAAGAAATACAAGAAATTGAAGCTTCGAAAGGAACTGAAGATTTCTATTCTACTGTAAGTGATATTCTTATATCTAAGAATGATCTAGAATGGTTCTCTCCTAGATACCAAATGGAAACTAAAGAAAAGTTTTTAGGTGGTAAATTTGGTGTTGGACAAGAAGCTAGACATCTATCTGATCATGGAATTTCACAATGGTCATTTGAGAAAGAAGTAGAATCTTCTTATTTCTTAAAAGGAAGAGATATTGGATTAGGGCATATTACAGAATTAGGTAATACAGATTTATCTAAAATATTATCTACTAATGGTTTATTAATATCTGGAATTATGTCGGCTAGATTAGATGCTTATGTAGATATAGCTAAGGATCCATATATATTTTATTTAAATAATAATGCTATAACGGCTAATACAGTAGCTTTAATGGATAGAGCAGGCGTTAATCCTGAATGGACCAATAAGTTTATGGGATTAAAAGTTATCACTGATTATGTTAAAACTCAAAAATATATAAATTCTCCAGGAAGTCCTGGTGTTACTATTAATGGTAAGAGAATATATAAAGCAGAAGCTGTATTACGTCATCGTTTATTACATGAATATTCAGCTTTGACTGGTACTTCAGTTGAAGATATTAAAATGACAACTTTATTGAAAGAAAATAAAAGAGTTGAATTATATGCTAGACGTAATAAAATATCCGTAGAGGATGCTATGAAAAAACATACAGAATCTCCTATAAGAATTAATGATATTATAGATATAAATAGATTAGAATACCTCTTAGATTCCACAAAGAGTAACAATGCTAATAAAATATATGATAATTTACTTCTCTTAGATTTATTTTTAAATCTTAAGAAGACGGCTACATCTCTTAACAAAGCAGTAACAGCGTCTAAAGCAGATACAGAAGGGGCTTCAGGGGGTATTATAGGTTCTTTTATATCTGATAATGCTATAGATGCCGTTATAGAAGAAGATTTAATAGGAGGTTTCGAAGGGAGATTTGACAATACAATGCTTGGAAAATATAAAGAGAATGGTCCAAATTTTATGTCTGCTCTTTTTGGAGATACTTTTTTAGCAGGTAGCACTCATTTTCAAAATATAATGAGAGATTTATCAGAAATAGTTGGTAATAAACGTATATTAGAAGATGAGGATCAATTTAGAAAAATATACTCAAGTTTTGTTTCTTATTTATTTTCTAAAACTCAATTTTATAAAAATATAGACCTAAAAGAAATTTTATATTCAAAAAATAATGTGGTTAATAGACTCTGGAGATTTAAAAATGAAGAAAATAGTGTGATCAAAGATAATTTATTCATTAAATATTTATCTCCTGAATTTTCTAGCACTAAAAGAGGACACGATTACATAATTACATCTGCAACAAGTAGAAAAGAAGGTATTGATAAAGATGCTCTTACAGAGGCTTGGAATGATTTATTGACACATGAAGACGCAAAAGTTAGAGACTTCGCAGAAGATCTTTATAAATTTTCTATAATATCTTCAGGATTTTCTAATACTTTATTTTCTTTTCATGAATTAGCTCCCTTACAGTATGAGTTAGATCAGGGAATATATGATCAGTTTGGTTTACAAGTAAGTGAGCTTAAAAGTCACGGTAATTCTTTATTTGATGAAACTGAGATAAAAAAATTCTTAAGAACTCAAACAGGAAATACTGAATTAATTCCTGAAGCTTTTCCTAAAAAATTCTTACAAACTAAAATTAATGAAACTAAATTTAAATTTATATATCATATTGTACTTCCTTCGAATAGTGCTATGAGATATATAACTAAGGAGCCTAAAGAAGGGTTTAAGCACTTTGTTCCTTTTATAGAAGTTAATATTGGTAAACAGACGGTATTAATGGAGCACATTGGATATAATGAAAAGGGAGATGCTATTTATGAGCTTACTGAAAGATTAGGAACTTATAGTAAAGGGAGAAAAATATTTGAAAGTCCTACAGGAAGAACTCAAGTTAAAGAAAATCAAATAACACAGATATACAAAGGAAAGTTTGTAGGAAATTGGTTAGAACAACTTCGTAAACTGGGGTGGTTGAAAAAGCATGCTGAAAAAGTAGCTAAAAGTAATGATGGGAAAGGTTTTGTTCCACTAGAAATGGGAGATATGTATAATCATAATGATGAAACAGTTGATATAACAAAGGAAGAGGATTTTGGAAGTCAAATATCGTCCGAATTGGATCTTAATTTAATGTTGACCCCTGAATTTGTACAAGAAAATGAATTCCCAGTAATGGTACAACGTCAGAAAGGGCCTAAATTAGTAGGAGTATTTAAGAGAATTGGTGATGCTATTAATGCGGGAATAGAACCTAAAGTAGCGATTAGAGCAGCACTTAAATATAATTTATCTTTATTACAATATCTTAGAAATCTAGGACCTGAGACTTTATATTATGAAAACGAAAAAGGAAAATATATAGGATATGGAGAGGCCTGGGAAAGTTTTAAAAAGATGTTACATGAATCTGAAATAGATGATATATTTACAGATAGTTATGAAATTGAGGGTAAAGAATATTTCTTTCAATCAGAACCCTTAACTTATAGATTAGAAGTATTGGAAAGAAATTTAATAACTAATTCTGCACTCACACCAATATTTAATATAATATATGATTTAACTAAAGGTAAAAATATAGAAATTGTATATACTGACCAGAAGATGGTTAAAAAATTAGAAGGGCCCCAAACTAGAGCCTTTTATGAAACAAATACTAATAGAATATTTTTACCTAGAAACATAACAGCTATAAGACCACATTCAAAAGTTGAGACTGAAGTAATGGTAACGTTACATGAGATTATACACCAATTAACTGCTAATTCTTTACATAAAAATGTACATAAAAAATCTAAAGAAGAGCAATTATTTTTAAAAAGGGTTCAAAATTTATTAGATTTATATATACAGAATTTTGATACAAAGCGTGATAAAATTCCTGAGCAATTAAGAAAAGCGATTGAAAAGTATGAGGGTATGATGGAAAATATGCTTCCTGAAGAGAAACGATCATTTAATTATGGAGAGTACGCAGAAGAGATGAATAATGTTTTGGATGAATTCCTAGCATATGGGCTAACATATAAGACAGTTATGAAACAATTAGAAGGAGTTAAGGTAATTGAAGAGGGCCCATTATTTAAAGGAAATCTTTTGTCTAATATAATAGATGCTATTGTTGATTTATTCTCTTCTCTTGTCGATAAAGTCTTAGGAAAAAATGCTCAAGAATTATTGACAGTAGCGTTCACAGATTTTGTTAAAAATAGCGTATCTTTGGACCGAACTTTAGAACAACTTTATGATTTCTTAGGGAAAGATATATCTAAACTTAGTGAAACACAGTTAGAAATTAAAGATTGGTTGGAACAAGTGAGTGAAAAAACTAAAACTAGAGCAAAGAAAAAATGTTAAATTATGGCGTGTGTATTTGTAGTTAAAGATCCTATTACAGGAGAAGAAGTAGATAGTCTTTTATATAAAGACTTGGTAGAATACTATAATTCTGAAGCTGAAGCAGAGTTAGCGTATAGAAGTGCTATAGATTCTCCTAAGTTTTTAACTGAGTTTGGAGATTATCATAAATCCCCTTCTAATTATTTGTTAACAGATGAAAAGGGTAAGCCTAGATTAGATAAATATAATGAACCTTTTGCATCAGATGTTGTAAAATATTATGCTAATTGGGAATTATCTAAAAAATCTCATAATATTAATGAATTAAAAAATGTTACTACCCCTGGTTTAGCTAGACTACAAAAGGTAGTAGATACTCTTACAACACGGTTACATAATTTAAGACGTGTGAAAAAAACAATTCATGAAAAAGAAAAGCTTAGAACACAAATTGGAAACCTATTAAAACAAATAGGAGAGGCTAACGAAATTAGAGGATTTGTAAATTATACACGGAATGCTGTTACAGAAGTAAACCATTTATTAGATTCTTTAATAGAGCATGATAAGTCAGGAACTCCTTTTACAGCAGCGCAATTAGGGCATATGTTTAAAGTAATACAGTCTTATAGAGATGTAAATAGAATATTAGGGGAGGCACAACAGTTAGAAGATTCTAAAGACTTAGAATTAGGTAAACAATATTACTTACCCAGTATAGTTATCAAAAATTTAAATAATCTTAAAGATACTTTAAGTAAGTTAGAAAATGAATATCAAAAGCGTGCTCTAGAGTCTGTAGCGAATAGTATTATGGGGTCTGATTATCAAGCTAATGCTAGAGAATTTTATAGAAGATCATATGCAGAGACCGCGGAAGGAAAGAGACGAAAGGATGAAACTAATACTACTTATAGAAAACGTATACAAGAACATGTAGATTTGAAAATGCAGGATAATTCTGTAATTATAGAAAAAGATGCTAAAGAACATATTATGCGTTTATTATCTGCAGGAATAGATATTACATATTTAGAAAGGTGGGCATTAAATGCTAGTAATACAACATCTCCTATACTTAGATCTTTAAATCACTTTATATTAAAAGCTGAGGACATCGCTAGATTGACATGGATTAAATTTGCTGAAGAGGGAGATATTTTGTTTCGTAGATATAAAAAGCATATGAAATCTTTAGGAAAGAATGAAAATAACTTATCAGAGTTTTTTGAATTAATAGGTGAAAGATCATATGATAAAAATGGTAAGTTATCAAAAAAAGGTACTGGATGGGTAACACATAGATGGCATAGTGTTTGGCACACAGATTTAAAAACTATAAGACGGGCTATGTCTCAAATAAGAAAGAAGGCTACTCGTAATGCTCTTGGACAAATAGATCCAACAGCATCTATTAAGGATAAAAAATTAAAAAGAGTATATGATGCATTAAGAAGATTATACTATGTTAATAAAGATTATGATGCGGATCCTGCTATAGCTAGACAAAAAGAAAGAATTTCTGCGTCTTATGAAGGGGTTCGAGACTTAGAAAAAGCAATACTTAAAAAACAAAAAATAGTAGATACTTTAAAAAATTTAGAGAATCTTACAATGGAACAATCAAATAGAATACCTAAATTAGAAAAGGAATTGTATGAAGCTTTAGAGCAAAGAGCAAAATTATTATCAGATGCTGTATCGCTTGAGAATAATTTAAGAGATGAATTCTTTAATTTTGAAGATATATATCATGTGCCTAATTTGAAAAGGATAAGAGCGGATAAGAAAGATCTACAAAGATTATTAAAGAGTGTTAATATTAGTTTTGATTTAGCAGTTTCTACTGAAATGTATAAGTCTCCTCAGTATGAAGAAATACATAATGAGAGAAAAAAAGATGCGCAAAGTCCTGTGTATGAATATTATAAGAAGTTTGTAATGAAAGGTATGAAAATGCGGGATAGTGTAAGACCAGAGGAATTTAAAACTGGATTTAAATACGATGCTATACGAAAAGTTCTTTGGGAGAGATTTGATGATGTGCGACAAGGAGAGAAACCTATTAACAATGCTTGGAATAATTGGACTAAATCTTATTTAAAAGAGATATTTACATATACTAAAGGTAGAGATATAGAGAGTGGTGTACAGTTAAAAGCAATAGGAGAGGCTATAGATACTAAAATAGATTATGTTCCTATCTTTTTTACTAAACAAATAGATTTAAAAGATCAGCAAATGCATTTACATCAGAATTTATTAGTTGGTAATTTTGTATCAGTTAATTATAATGAAAAAAATAAGATTTTACCTTATATTGAAATGCTTATGTCTGTTGTTCAAAATAGAAAAATAATAAAAACTAAAGGGTTTCAAAGAATATTTAAAAACTTATCGGGTGTAGTAGCAGATGCTATTGGTAAAAGTCTTAAAAAAGAAAAGAAACAAGAATCTAATACATATGCTAATGCTATGGATCTAATAGCATCAAGAATTTTCGGAGAGACAGTTCAGGAGGCAGGTATTACATTACCATTACCTTTTACAGAGTCTAGATTATCAATACGACAATTGTGGAATTTATGGTTAAGTGCTACAAGTACTGTATTATTATCTGCAAATTGGATGTCTACTATAAGTAATAGAGTTTTAGGAGGAACTTTACATCTTTCAGAAGCACTAGCTGGTGAATTTTTTACAACTAAAAGTATGCTTAATGGTCAGAAATATTATATACAAGACGATCCACAAATAATTAATGATATTGGTAAGCCCTTTCCTATCTCTAAAACAAATTTATTAGGTATGTTATTTGATCCTTTAAATGATTATTCTATGTATGGTCATCAATATGCATACAATAATAAAATGAAAGCTTTATTAAATACAAATACTTTACATGGTTTGAACAATATGGCAGAGCATGCTATGCATCATGTTGTTATGTACACGGTCTTAGCCGAAACAAAAGTTCTAAACAAGGAGGGGGAGTATATCAATAAAAGCGGTAAAGGTATTACGAAGGATAGAACTAAAGCAATGGATTTAGCATCTATGTATAAAACTGAAAAAAGAGGAGAAGAAGGGCATAGAGGATTAAATTTAGATAACAGAGTTCATCAGATAGAATATAGAGTAGCAGAAACTTATTATAAAATGCCATTAGTGGGCAAGTTACATACTGATATGAGTATAAGAGCTGAACAAGAAGAAACTAATATGCATGCCATAATAAAACTTACGCAACTAATTCAAAAAATAAATGAAATGGAGCATGGTGCGTATTCACAAAGAAACGCACCTCCTGGTAGAAGACACGCTTTATTTCAAGGATTAGAAACAATGCGAAAGTTCTTTCCTGTAGGTATAAAACATAGATTACAAGGAATTGGAACAACTCTTCTTAATTTATTTACTAATTTTCCAGAGTTTGCAAGAACTAGGGGAAATGCAGCTTTTTTTAAAGATTCTGCAAAGTATTCAAATGATTCTACTAAGATATATGATCCTATAACTAATAATTTAAAAGAAAGTCATTATGTAACTACTTTAAAATATTTTGCTTTTTCTGCATATCATGGTATGAAAAAATTAGGACAATTGTGGGCACGAACTCATGATGACACATATCAAGTTAAGAAAGGAATTCTATCTATGAGTAAAGAAGAGTGGGGAAATATGTCTAAACATGAAAAAGCAAACATAGTAAGAACTTTTTATGAAATAGGATTAGCAATGGTATTAATGCAGGCAGCTCACGCACTTAAAGATCGTGGAGAAGAAAAGTCAGATTATATGTTTGCTTTCTTTATGGCAAGATTATCTACTGAATTGCTGGCGTATTCTAATCCATGGGAAGCGGCTAGGATATTACAATCTCCTGCAACTACTACAACTTTTATTGAACGTATATGGACTTTTATGGATCAATTAGGAGAAGATATCTGGGCTGGTGAGTGGGAAAGATATAAAGCTGGATCTAGAAAAGGACAAACAAAAACTTCTAAGAACCTTGGAGATATAGTTCCTTGGCACAAAGCAGTTAATCGTCATAAATATGTTGAAGATATTTTAAATTACCATTACAGGGAATAATATGAGTAAAGAGCTCTATAAACCTCTTCCTACATATCTATCTATTGGGCCCTCTGATATACACGGAGCGGGGATTCTTGCTAATGAAGATATTCCATCAGGAATAGAAATAGGAATTACGCATATATATGATCCAGATTTCGAAGACGATCATATAAGAACTCCTTTAGGAGGTTTTATAAACCATTCTGATACGCCCAATTGTGAGATAAGAGATGATGGTGATGATAAAAGAATACTTTATACTATAAATCGTATAGAAGCAGGTAAAGAATTAACTGTTAAGTACTCTTTATATAAATTTTAATTACCCCTACGTTTATAAGGTAAAAAAAAGGCTAGCAATAATAATATTACTAGCCTTTTTATGCTGAGTATAGGTAAAACCAATCACAAAACTACCCCAGCTAGGGCCGAAGCTATCGCAACTCCCTAAGTTTTTTTGGTATAAGCCCCATATCATTGACTTGCTTTTCTGCCCAAGTACATTCTATCATATGGTCTTCCCCATAAATTTTCTCTAATATATAACATCTATGATTACCATCTCTAACTATATAGTCATAATCTTCATTAAAATATTTAGTATACCTCATATACTTTCCTAAACATCTATTTTTTTCTTTTCCTTCTTCAGGAATTTCAGAAGTATTAAGTGCCTCAAGTACTTGAATAGGTTTATTAGGTATAGCAGTATTTAATAAATCTTTTTCCAAAGCTTCAAAATCATAAGAATATACTAAACCTTTTCTTTGCATTTTACTTTTATCATTACAGAATGAGATAGATTTTTGTGTTTGTCTTTCGAGCCAATTCGGTTGTCTAAATAATCCCCAGATTTTTTTAATAGGAACTTTAAAGGTTTCCATCTCTTGATCTAATATATGTTCCCATACCTCCAGGCCAAACTAAATAACCGTGTTTAAGATATGTTCTAATAATTGTATTATTATTTTTTCTTCTTTCTTTATAAGCT
>Ga0208011_1000227_pt1 | contig 24197 bp, 46 predicted proteins | sample 7_EtaG_FD_184080 | JGI IMG/M metagenome (GOLD analysis project Ga0208011, IMG submission 184080) | Marine viral communities from the Subarctic Pacific Ocean - 7_ETSP_OMZ_AT15161 metaG (SPAdes) (version 2) | ecosystem: Environmental > Aquatic > Marine > Oceanic | place: Pacific Ocean | collected...
GGGCAAATATGGACGGAGGCTCATTCAATACTGTGATAGGGTCAGGAGCCAATATTGGTTCTGCTAATGGCACTTATCAAACAGCTATTGGATATGGATGTACAGCAGTAGATACAAACAACTCAGTCACACTTGGAAACGCAGATGTCACCGCAGTTTATATGGCTCAGGATAGTGGGGCTGTTGTTTATTGTGCTGGAGTTAATTTTCCAGATGATGCAGAAGCTGGTGTGGCTGATGTAAATACTCTTGATGCTTATGAGGAAGGATACTGGGCAATCGCAATTACTGGTAGTACAAGCGGCTCTCAATCTACAGAAGCTTCTTGGACAGATTGTGCTTATACTAAAATTGGTAGAGTCGTTCATGTTCAAGGTGAAGTTGCTCCTGATAATAGTACAGATACTATATCTGGTTCTGTGCGATTTAGTTTGCCTTTTGCTGTTACAGCACTAACCGATGGGGCTGAAAATGCGTATGGAACTGCTTATCTTGGTAATAACGGCACAACATTAGCACATAATATGTGGTCGCAAGCAATGACAGGGCAAAGTTATTTCCAAGTCAGAATGAGAGCAGACGATGGTACAACATCTCATTTAGCTGGTTCACAGGTTGATACACATTGGGTTTTTGGTTTTGGTTTAACTTACATAACAGATGAATAATTCAATACTATATGGATATATAGTTGGAACGAATAACAAACAAAGGAGCCGATTATGGCATTAGAAAAGAAAATCACTTACGATTATGAAGTAAGAACAGAGTTTAAACATATTCAAGAACGACAGAAAACTGCGATTGTTGAAGATGGCAAACAGCTTTCTTATTCATATAAAAGACGAGTTTTATCACCTGATATGGATGTATCAAGTGAATCAGATGAGATTAAAGGAATGGCATCTGCATTATGGACAGATGAAGTAAAAGCGGCATATGCGGCTAAACAAGCAGAATAATTTAAATAACAGGAGAATAGCAACATGGCTAAAAAAGAAAAAGACCGGCCGGCAACTATTACTTTCGAGGGTAAGGAATACATCATAGATGATATGTCTGATACCCAGAAGGAGTTAGCGGCTCAAGTGCATAATAATCAAAGTCACGTAAGTGATTTGCAAAATAAAATACGAACAAATATGTTCGTTAATGAGCAACTCGCAACCAGCGAAAAGGTTTTTTCCGAAAGATTGGAAGAGGCTAGGACTCAGTTGCGGGCCGTATTAAAGCCGGAAGACGAGGAGAAGGCGGCGGCCTAATGCTAGTAAGGAAATGTGCTAAGGGCCATGAAGTCCAATTATACAAGAACACTACCCCAAGTGCTACACGTACCCAGACATACCAAGACGGGACTGTAGTGACCCTTAGCTATCCTTCACCAGCTAAAGACTATTTTGTAATAGTAGATGGAGATATTGTAAAGAGGTCAGACAGTTTTGTTACCGCTGAGACTGCTTTTGTCTCTGAATGCTCCAAGAAGCATCCTGATGGTAATGGGAGAATTGATTTTGTTAAACATAAGTTAATAGACCGTAAGGTGGTGAATAAATGATAAAACCGTTACATAAGTTCGTACAGTGGCAACTGTCAAGTGGTCAGCTTGATCACTGGACTGCCTATCACCTTGCTGGTGGGGCTTTTATATGCAAGGTGGCACTGTGGTTAGGCTCTGGTGCTTTCTGGGCTGTAATGGCTGTATTCTTACTGGGTTTACTTTGGGAGGTGGCAGAATATTTCATTGAGGGAACTGAAGAGGTCTATGGTACTAAGAAAAGATGGGCTTATAATACAGCCGCTGATCTTTTTGTAGAGACTGCCATAGCGATTTGGATAGTAATTTAATAACAGGATAAAATTATGCAGGAAATAAATAAGTATACATCATCTGAGGCATTGAATCTTCAGTTGGGGCAAAATGGTTTCGATGTTGTGTCTGAGCACGACACAAACACCCAGACTCCGGATTCTGGAAATTGGGTAGCTATAACAGCTATTTCGCTGTCAGCATCAAGCCCAGCCGCTACATACTGTAAGATAAAGGTATCGTCTAATGTGGGAGATTCTCACACTGGTGCTTATCTTTATTTAATCCCGGGAGACATACTTTACGGTAATTTCAGCGGTATCATAAACCATACTGATTCTACTGCCGCATTGATAGCATATAGGGGGTAATTGTCATGAGGAAGAATGAGCTTCTTTTATGGTTTTGCTATATGCTTTTCCTTGGCGGCGTTCTCATTATTCTTACTTTAATTGCTGGCTGTGATAGCGGCTGGAGTATAGCTGGGTGGGAGATATGAGGGTAGAGGAATACAGGAATGATGTTACAGCCAAGCTGGTAAAGCTGGAAGAGCGGCAGGTGAGTATTTTTAAGACTCTTCAAAGGGTTGAAAAGCATTTAGATAAATTGAACGGTCAGGTTGAAGAGAATAAGACCAATTTAACCAAGATAGGTACGATTGGTTCTATTGGTATTCTGACAGTTCCTATAATCGTATCAATAATAATGAGGTTAGTATAATGAGTGAATGGGTAAGTTGGTCAAACTTTTTTTACCTTGGTGGTGTTATTGTAGCTGGTATGGCTACGTTTGCGGCAACAAGGTATAAGAGCATAGTCAAAGAATGTGTTGATGTTTTTAAGAAATTAGAAGAAGCTTATGCAGATGGTAAGCTTACTAAAAAAGAAAAAGATGCTGTTATGAAAGAATTAATTGATGTAGGTAAGGCAGTTGTTAAAGCTAAGTGGGGATTGTTTTAATAAATGCCCAAGCAATATTATATAATACGTGACTTCTCTGGCGGTATTAACACCAGACAAGACCCACGTGATCTGCGTGAGAATGAATCTTCTTTTATACAGAATATGTCTGTTGATGCCCTTGGAAAGATCAAGACAGTAGGGAAGATGTATGCTCACATAGAAGACCAAGATGGTGATACTAATTTATCTGAGTATATAGTTCAGATAGATAAGGACTTTGCTACATCTGGCGGGTATGGTTTATTTTATTTTGAATCAGACCACAGCAGAGATTCAGAGCAAACTATTACGGAGACAAAAAGCGGAGAGCCTCTTGCAATAGGTACAGGTGATGGTAATATTAAATTTATAGCAGTTAAGACTGCTCCCGATGAGGGGCCGGCTGACGATAGCCCACTGTAGTTATGGCGGTTCCCCAAGAAAGCTATATGCACCTTATTGATGGTGGTGATTCAAATAGCAGTACTATATACACCGGTAGCCTTATAAAAATTGGCGATAATATTAAAATATCCGGTACGGCAAGTAATAATGGTATTTTTGCAGTAACTGATATTAATGAAGCTGATGATGAAGTATATTATATATTAAAGGGTAAAACCGTAGTAGCGGAAGACTCTGCTGATTCTACAGACCCTACTATAGAGGTAATAAGGGCACCCGGAGATAAGCTTGTAGCACTTGGAGACCCTACCAGTGGTCAGGATGTTCATGTATGGTCTACCAATGCGGTTAGCAATTACGCTACCGCAGATAGCGGCTGGTCAATGAATGCCATACAGCCAACTATGGATGGGGCTGGAGCAAAATATATATATCATTTTGCTGATGAAGCGTTGAGGGTTTGTAATATTAATGAACAAAATACAAGTATTGTAAGATGGTTTGGCTATATTCAGAGGCATCAATTTGCCTTTGCAAAAGTGGACGCAGATGGCGGTGACCCAGCCAATGGTCTTATATTTACAGAATGGCAAGACCATTCAAATACACTAAGCCCTCCTAAAACATCAGGCGGATTTTCATATTCTTATGGACGTGCAATAACATCTAATGATGGAACTGGCACTGCTGAATATTTTCAAAATAATAGGGGTGTGTCAATTCAAAAAGAAGATGGTACAAGTGCTTTAAGGGTTGATGGAGACCCAAGTAAAACTACTATTAATTTTACATTTGAAAATACAAGTAATACAGATGTATTAGACCAAAGCAGAGTTGGTGAGGTTATTTCTATAGGTACGGCTTTAGGAGCAGATGGCGGGGCTAATGAATTTCTACTCTGCCGACAGATTTCCGGAGCTGATGGTGGCACAATGGCTTACAGAAGGTCTTATGGCGGGTTTTTAGGGGGTTCTTCCCCAGTTGATTATGCAAACCATGATACTCCTATTCTGGAACGAGGATTAGGGTGGAATGTGGGCATTGCTGATGGTTCTGAACCCGGTGATTGGGCAAAGGGCTCATATGAATATTTTCAGACATTTATATACGATGGGAACCAAGAGTCTTTACCAGTTAAGATGGGCAATGGTGCGTCTACTATAGCCGTCTTTAACCATCCCGCCGCAGGCGGTAAGGCACTAACAGTATCTATATATGCTGATTTAGCGTATAGCGGCAGGATTTCAGGCGGCAGGATATATACAAGAATAGCCGAAACTGATGATGACCTTATATTATTAGCCGATATAGATATAGTAAAAGGAGTTAGGACAACTCTTGATGGAGACCATGTTAATTGGACTTACGAGGATGGTAATGGATATCATGTTGTTGGCAATTCTGATGGTAATTCATCAGCCCCCAACCTTGATACATATAATACAATAAATGGATACGCTCCTGATGTTAAGTTTAATTCCATTGGCGGGAGAAATGAACTTTATAAAGCATCGGTTGTAGCTGGTCGCAGGACTTTTATAGCTAATGTTAAAACCTTTGGGTTTACTGGTGAGCTGGAAAGGTATGGAGACAGGCTGATGTATAGTGAGATTGGAAAATTTGATACCTTTTTACCTCACAATTTCATTGATGTTTCCAAGGGCGATTTTGGTGAGTACGTAGCATTGGAAACTTTTGCTGACAGGCTATTGGCATTTAAGCATAACCTTGTCCATGTAATTAATATATCAAACCCCAGTCCAGCCAGTTGGTACTTGGAAGATACTGTTAAATATATGGGTGTAAGCTATCCTTATAGTGTAACCAGAACTGAGTTTGGAGTTGCTTGGATTAATGAGTCTGGATGCTTTTTATATGATGGCAGTCGGGTCAGGAATCTTATTGAAAAAAGGTTGGGAACCAGCCAGTCAACAAGCTCTTTATTAGACCCTTGGTATAAGTTTGCTATGGGCTCTGCCAATTTAAAGGATGCTATGATTGGCTATGATGCAATGAGTAACTCATTAATTATGTTCCGCTCTCCATCAGATGGTTCAGATAATGCTAATTTATCATATATTTATGACTTTGACAGCAATGCTTGGACTTACAACCTGCCTTTATTTACAAATGATAAAATATATACTAACTTTATTTCCGATTGGAATAATAATTTAACTATTGCAAAGTATGACGGGTCTCAATATATAGATTTTCTTAAGTATTTGCCCATCCCGAGTGCTTGCAGTGATCAGGAGTTAGTTACTAAGGATATTGATTTTGGTATGCCGGGGATTACCAAGAAGGTATATTCTGTGAGGATAACTTATAAGGCCGGTGCCACTCAGGCAAATCCATTAAAGTATGCTTTAAATGGTACGCAGAGCTGGAGCAGTTTTGCTACAGTAACGCTTGCAACGGCATCTGCTTGGGATATTGGAGTATTCACACCAAGCAGTCCTCAATCCTGTCAGAGTATACAATTAAGATTTGATTTGCCAAGTTCTGGTACATTTGAGATAAATGATATAACTATAGAATATCGGGTAATAAAAGGCAAGATGGTTACATAATGGCTGATGAAAGGCAACTAAGGAAACTGTTCAATACGAAGCAGGATGTAGTAGAATTTAACGGCAGTCCATCTATTTCAGGCATATCGGATGGTCAAGTTGCTGTTGCGAAGAGCAACAATAAACAGTTAGCTGTGTATAGGAAGAAGTATGGTAAGCTCTGGAAATCATATATGTCTTATAATGGCGACCAGTTTGTAGATAAAAATTTAAAAGTATCGGGCAATCTTTTTACAAAAGATTTAACTGTTAAGGGCTCAACGGTTTTAGATACGGCTACTATTACTACTGGAACCCATCAGGATGCTTATGATGTATCTGAATTGGGTATAATATTTGCCAACACATCCAGTGCTAATGTTACTATTGGAGGCCTTAGATTTGGCGTAAGTGGTCAAATTGTTTATATTGCCAAGGTTCACACTTCTAATAGGCTTACAATAGAGCACGCAGAGGGTACTGGAAGTCAAAAAATATATCTTGAAGGTGAGACTGACCTCGCTATTGCCGATTATGGAGGGATAAGTCTTGTTTGTGATGGTAGTAACTGGTATGGTGTTGGTAATGTTACAGAGTCGCCATAATAATTAATAACCTACAGTAACAATAATGATTTTAATTAAGCTTGCAATAGAATTAAATTTTAAAGGATTATATTATGGATTACCTATCCCATAAATCAAAAGGATACATCCCCTTAAACTCCGGCCCTAACAGGGCGGGCTTTTACATGGGCCCAAAAAACAACCTCCTGAACATGATGCAGACTGGCGGTGTACCATCTGCTTATAAGAAAAGTTTTGATCTTGGCAATACCGCAGGTGGTGCTCAGTTTGCAAGAGCTATGCAAAGGGTGTCTGATGCTAAAACCCTTGAAGAGTATCAAAAGAATGAAGCTGAAAGGCAGAAGAAAGGCGGCATATTTGGCAGTGCATTAAGTCTTGGCGGCGGCTTATTAGGAGGGATGATCGGAGGCCCAGCCGGGGCCGCAATAGGTTCAGGTCTTGGTAAGGGTCTTGGTGAAAAGTGGGGAGCTGGTAAAGCTCAGGATGTTGATATGGCTGGTACCGTATATGGGCAACAGGCATTTAGAGATGTAGGAGAAGCTAGTGAAGAATATAATGAAGGTATTTTAGGCAGGGCGGGAATGGCTGGTATAAGCACCTTAGCCACTGCTGGCATGACTCCCGGTGGTGGGATTTATGGGGCATATAATCCATTAAAGGAGGCTGGAAGGATGAATATAAAACAGATGGCATCAGGCTTGGGCGTTGGTGGGTTTAAAGGTTCTCAAGGATTGTTTGGATTCTCTGACCCCCAATTTATTCAACCTAAATTTGATGCAACTACAGCTGTGCAGTTTAATCCATTTGAGCAGTTTACTGGTTATAGTTCATCTGGTTTAAGAGGATGGGATTAGTATGCAGAATAAAAACTCACATACTCTCTTTGACTTTATGTACCCCAGCGGTACTAATGAATTATGGCAGGATATAGTTGGCTATGAAGATGGCGGCTTTGTAGGATATCAGTATGGAGGCGGTGCTACTATAGAAAGCATAATGGAAGAAGCCGGTATGACAATGACACCGGAGCAAAGGGCTCAATTTGAGAACCCTGATCCAACTACTGTTAATAGGATTGCTGAAGATATACAGAGCGGTATGGAGGCTTCTGGGAGAGGGAGTGCTGAAAGCGTGGCTGGTCAAGGCTTTATAGGAAGTGGTCACGGAACAAAGGCAATGGCAGATGTCCGTAGTGAAGCTGTTAAAAGACTTGGTAGAGCTACAGAGGATTATCAAAAAGGACTTGCATCAGATACCCTTGGCACTGCCGCAGGCATGGTGACAGAGGGTGCTGAGTTTGGTAAAGTTGATACAGGTGGCGATCCATACCATGTGCCCACAGATGATGCTGGTTGGGCTCCTCCACAAGGTGCTTTAGATGGTAATACATATCTTTTTGGTGGTAGTACTTATTATTGGAGTGACAGTGATAACAGTTGGGTTACTGAAGGCGATTGGAATAGAATGCAAAGCGATTATGATCAATATGGTTAATTATGCCTAGACGTACAATATATTCAGCGGATCAGGCTTCCCCTTCCACATACGACACCACCTTTGCCGACTTCTTAGATCGTATACCACAGCTTATTGGTGGGTTTCAAGAAAACCAAATAAAGCTTGGTCGTCAACAGTTAGAAGATAGAAGATATGAAGATGAAAAGGAATTTAGGCAGGATAAGTATGAAGACACTTTAGCTCAGAGAAAAATAGAAAATGCACGTCAGAGAAAAGAGTTTGAAGCTAGACAGGCAGAGGGAAAGAGAAGGAAGGCAGAAGCTGATCGGAAACATGATTTAGAAGAAGATAAGCTTATTATAACGGCAACAACACCGGGGTATCAAAGAGACCAAGTTATGGAAAAACTGGGCTATATTACTAACGAGACTGCTGGTAAAAATACTGATTATCGCAATAATCTTCGTGATGATTTAGACGCTCTTTATAATATTGATAATCCTTGGGCGAGGGAAGATAAGCTAAAAGAAATAACAAGTGATGAAAATTATAGAAATATATTTGGTGAGTCTGAATTTACTAAAGCTATAAGCGATGCCCGTAAAAACACTCGTGATTATGTTAGGTCTCATCCAGATGGATTAATTCCATCAGATAGGTGGGCAAGCGTAGACGCTTATGAAGGCAAAATGGACTCTGAAGAAGAGGGGCGTTTATTAACTGATTTAAAAACTTTATCCAAGCAAAGGGTTGAACAGGAAGCTTCCGGCCTCGGGACTGTCGATATAGATAATGCCATAGAGGCTAGGAAAAGTGAATTAGATAACCTTCGTCAAAAATATTCTTATGGGAGTGAAGAGCAGTATGCTCATAGTAAGGCACCGGGTGTATTGCTACCCCCCGGCGAAGCACAAAAAGGATTTTATAGTGGGGATTATTTTGCCGGTTACCAACCGTTTAATCCAAACGATCCCGAAGAAGTTGATAAAATAAATAATGAGGTTATTGAAAATTTAAATAAATTAACTGGAGAGGGTGAGAGCATAACCGAATCACCACAAGATAGTACTGTTACAACCCCTACAAGTCCTTTAATGTCTAAAATTCCTACAGTTCAGGCTAAACCAACTCAAACTCCACCACCAGAGACTGGGGAGAAATTAAAATTAGGTTCGGGAATTAGTGGTGATTTATCAGGTGAGCAAATTCAGTATAATGTGGGTGATGTTACAAAAGAAAAGGGGATAAAGAAAAACCCGCAGGTTGCAAGGAGATTCGCTAAGGATTTTTCAAAACTGAATTCATTAATGAGTGAGCTTAAAAATATTGAGAGTACTAATGTCAGGCAAAGAGAAGATCATGGGTGGACTAACCCTAAATATAGAAAAAAACAATTAAGTAAGAGTGCTAATAAAATATTAAAGGAGCTTCAAGGTCATTATGGGAGTTTTATAAATCCCGGTACTGGTGAATTTTCTGATAAAAAATTTAATGATCAATTTTATTCAGTTTTAAGCAGGCATAGCGATCTGTCCAAAGATCAATTAAGAAATATATTAAAAAGGGTTTCTACTGTAAAGACAGCTAAAACCTTAATTTAAAATGCCCCCCGATCCAAATTCATATAGTTCATTTGGTGATATATTAAATTATTCATACAATAATGCAGATTCTATAAATGATAATGCATTTGAGAAACTCCAAAACACATCTGATTACCTATACGAAGAATCAAAGTATGATAATAACTTTGAAACTGTAAGTCGTTACAGGTCAGCAGAGCAGATCGCTCGTGAAAACCAATCAAAATCAAAAGAAGATGAAAATCTATATGGTTTCATACCCGGGGAGTGGCTACCAGACTGGGTAAAAGCCGGTTATAATCAAAGTATACAGGGAATGGCTCAGCAATTAGTCACTGGTAAAGCGACTTTTGATCTGTCTGATTATGATTCCGGCATATTAGAGGATGTTGGGGCTACCCTTGTAAGTTTTCTTCAACCTGTTGATATGGCTACTATGTTTGCCGGTGGTGGTGTAGGCGGTCTTACTTTAAAGGCTTCAATGAAACAAGGTGTTAAGCTGGCTGTAAAGGAAGGTTTAAAACAAAAGGCAAAAAAGAAAGTAATAACAAAAGCACTTGATGGTAAGATTGTTAATGCTATTGCTGGAGCAGAGTCCAAGAAAGCCGCTAATTTAATGATGATGGCTGGCGTAAAGAAGAAGGTTGCTGAAAAGGTTGTAAAGAAAGCCACTCCCAGAGTTTTAAATAGGGCACTGGCTGAGGGGGTTACAGGAGCAACTGGTCTTGGTTTTTACTCAGGCTTGTCTACTGGATTGGGTACTAAGATAGCCACTGGTGACGTAGATACAGTCTTAGCCCTCAAAGAAGCGTCAAAGGGTGCTGTATTAGGGGGTTTAACAGCAGGTACTGGTGTCGTTGCTAACTCCATTCTTGGTTCAACCTTAAAAGGCTCTACAAAAGCAATAGCTGTAAAGGCTATTGAAGCTGGTGAATTTGGTACCTTAGCACCTATGCTTAGTGGTGATGCTCCCAGCTTAGAAAGTTATGCCCATGCGGCTGGTGTCATAGGTGGCTTGACGGCACAGAAGTATGCATTCGGTCAGGCTAGAAAAGGTATGGGTAGTATTAAAAATGCAAAGAAAGAGTCTCTATTCGGTTCAAAAGAGTATGCTAAAGCAGAGCTTGAATCCGCTAAGGAAAGAATAGAGCTTGATGATGTTTATACTAATAAGGATGGTAAAGAGTACAAGGGTTTACAATTTAACGATAAAGATAAAACTGTAACTATGGAATCTGTTTCTTCTAAAGATCAAACAAAAATATCTTATGAAGATTTTAATGCTGGCGTTTTTAAAAGGGGAGGTAGGGCAAAAACTGAGCAGGGTTTAAAGAGAAGCAGAATCGGTAGAATAATGAAGACTCAAAGAGAGTTAGATATTCCACTTGAGAAATTTAGGGACATGGTAAACAATGTTAAGGTTGAGGGTAAGGCTAAACTTAAAAATGAAAAATCAACTGGGGTATCTGATCTTAGTCGTATAGAACAATTAAAACTCTTAAATGAGCTTAGTCATCAAGAAAGGATTACTAACCTTAAAAGTCTGTTAGATGCTAATGGGTGGGAAGGGCATTTACTGGCAGACCGTGGATGGTTTGACCACATAATGCCATCAATCCCAAGAGGCTGGAGAAGGCTTAAGAAAAGAGGACAAACTCAAATTAGCAGTCTGGCATTCCAAGATTATAATAAGTTTGACGCTCGTGAATTAACCCTATTAGGTGAGGTATTGCAGGGTTTTCATTCTAATGGACTATATAAGAGTGGCTTATTTAAGGGGAAGAAACATAAAAAATATTATGAAAAGCTTGCAGATAGACTAGAAAACCCTGACCATGCTGGGGATAAAGATGTTGTAGCCTATAGAGATTTGCTTGAATCAATGTGGCAAAAGGCTACTGATGCAGGGATTGACCTTGGGCCTAAGCAGGAATTCTACTTTCCTCATATGATAAAACCTGAATATCTTAAAATATTTTCTACTGATGTGGCAAAAGTAGGGGAAGCAAATCTTAGCCCTGAGCTTTTAAAAAACCCTGCGTTCCAGAAGACCATAGGCGAGATGGTTAAAGATGGTGGGTTTGATAAAGCAACCGTATCAGCCCTTGAACAGATGGCTGGTATTAAACTAGATAGTTCAGGTGCTAAGCCTAAGGATTATGATGCTAGAATATCAAAAGCTTATGGTCGGTTGTTTGATATAATGAACACTCAAGTTCATAGTGTTGCTAAAAATTTAGAATTCGCAAGGAAACAGGATCAATTACCTAAAGAGTTTATGGAGCGTGATTCTAGGCTTGTTTTAACCCGATATGCGAAACAATGGGCAAGGCGTGTTGCTTTTGTTAAGACCTTTGGCAAGAAGGGTGAGGTTATGACAGATAGGTTTAAAGCCCTTACTGAATTATCAAAGTCAAAGTCAATGAATGATGCTTCTAAAAATAAAATCAGGCAGGAGAAAGATATGTTAGAAATGTCTTTTGATGCCTTGACTAATAGAATTGAACTCAATCCTGAACACAACTGGAAAAGTCCCAATGCTAGAGAGTTTTGGAGTGATCTTGTTAATTTTGAAATTGGCACAAAAATAGGTTTAGGTTTCGCAACAATACCGAATTTAACTCAGCTCACTGTTTCCACTGCTGTGAAGACTGGGTACTGGCCCATGTTTAAAGCCATGTATAAACTGTCCAGACCTACATCTGAGGGAAAAGAGTATAGGGCTGATGTTAAAAAGTCAGGTGCTTCAATGCTTTCAGTATTCCAGATGATGGCTGGGCTAGAACCAACAGATTCAAATATGGCTAGGTTTGCTGAGTTTACTACAAAATGGTCAGGATTCCAGAAAATAAATGAGTTTAACCAGTTAGTATCGGCGGCTACTGCACGTGAATATATAACTAAATTACAGAACATATCTCAAGGTAAGGGATCGGGTAAAATATCTGTTCGTAAGAACTGGGCGAGGGAAACATTAAAAGATTTTGGTATTGAGGATCACAATACAGATTTTAATTCTAAAGCAGGCGCACGGCTGATGCGTGAGTCTATGTATAAGTTTGCAAGAGACGCTCAGCTACAAAGAAATATACTTGAAGAACCATTGGCGTTTAATGACCCAAGATTCAGACCTTTCTTTTTATTTAAAAAGTTTGGATACAAGCAGGCAAGTTGGATAAAAGATCAGTTAAAGGCTGAGGCAAAACGTGGGAATTTCGCACCTATGTTAAGACTTGGAATGTCGGGAATGGCAGGTGGTGAAATGGTAATGTGGGCAAGGGATAAATATGCTGAGCTCATAGCTGGTGAGCCCGTATATGATGAAAATGAGTATATGTTTTCTTTTTTAAAGCCAAACACTCCAATGTCAGATCGTGGGCCTGAACAATTTATAGATATGTCAAAGTTTCAGTTCTCTGATTACATTGACAGGTTCGGAGCTGTTGGTGCTATGGGCATGATAACTGACATTGTTGCTAATGAGAATAAGATAAGAGCCCTAGAGTTTATTGGTAAACCAGCTATCGTACAGGATTTTGACAAATTATGGACAGCAATGACCAAAACCATAGAGGGTATTGGTGATTATGGTGCTGTTGGTTCTGCTGTGAGACTGCCTAAATATATTGGCCCAATGTTGGGAACTATACCAAGAAGGGCTTTGCAACGCTTTGAAAAGAAGTATGCTAAGGGACAGCGTGAGACTTATATAAAGTACAGAAAAGGACTAACAACATCTAAAGCATTGGATCATATAATAGATGGAAACAGTGCTATGGCAATTAGAATAATCAATTCTTGGAATTCAACCTATTCTGAGAACCCAATCCTTGGTGAGAATATTGGTGGCAGTGCTATATATAAAAGATTAAAAACTAAAGCAGAAAAAAGGGCCAAGCCCTAAATATTATACGGTAAGTCTTTTTCTGAGAAATCTGGGAATCCATTTGATTTCCAGAACTTAATTAATTCCTGAGAATATTTCTCAAGACTTATTTTCTTACTTGAGAGCAGGTTAATCAAATGCCGTAATTCATTTTCCTTTTCCCTTGTAAGGCATTCTTCATTTTCTGGAAAGATATCTAATATGTCCATTATTTAAATTTACCTGAGTTTAACATTGTTTCATATTCCACATTCTTTATCTTTACATACTTGGCCTTTTCATTCTTGCTCATCTTGAACCAGCACTTCGGAAGTGAATTAACCCTGCCATCATATCCTTTGGCAACCCCGCAGAACAATCTGGTAATATTATCAGACTCCCCAATCGCTGGATTGAACCGTGATTTACCGCAGAAACAGCAGTGAGTGTCAGTTTTGGGGCAAAGTTCAAACATATAGCACCTTTCTAAAGTTTGGGGTCAGTATGGGGTAAAAAACACCCCCTAGTTTAGCGTATACGGGCATAAAAAGATTTTTTGGATACCAAGTATGCTTATAAATAAGACAACCATAAGCGGGCACCAAGGCCCGCTATTGGTTGTTTGTTAAGATAAGCTCTTAAAAAGGGCTGTCTTTCTTTCTGGGCTCTTTAAAGTTGCCGGAAAGATAGCGTTTGCCATTCTTATCCTCATTGATCCACAGGGCGCAGTCATATGTATGACCGTCCACTTTTGCGGAACCGGTGTAGTCAGGTTTGTTATCACCATCTTCTTTGAAGGTGTTCTTCCAAAGCGAGAAGCTCTGGTCTTTTTGCTTGAATTCAGCCATACTGAATCCTCCTTTTGTTTGTTGTTAGGTTATTTTTAGCATCTTGGGCATCTTATTTTTCATCTTGCGCCATCTTAAACGCCTTTCAAGGATTTCCTCAAAAAACTTCAGTCGGCTGTGAGCGGCACCATTTTCCATGATTCGCCCGATTCCCAAAAGATGCCTGTACATAGACGCTAAAGCACTTACGCTCATGTTAGGCGTTTTTGTTATGTCACTCATTTTTAAACTCCTTTAATAAAGATAGTAACATAATGTATTTTTCGTATTCAAGTACGATATATGGTTTGCCACGATCCTCACGAATCACTACCCCATCTTCGTCCTTCTCTGGTTTAAGCCATTGGGCTATCCGGGTTCTGCGCTTGCATCCATAGTAGCGTTCCTCAATCTCAATATCGCCTTTCTCATGCTGTGCACCTCCACGATCTCTGTTATAGGCTTCAAGCCCGAATTCTTTAGCAGTCCTTACAGCCTGCCTTTGCAGTTCCGCACCCCTCTGTCGGTTTCTTTTACCCCGCCTTACATTCTTAGGGTTTTTCATATTGCTATCCTTACCTTTGGCGGGTTCTTTTTATTCCTGCAATTAGGGCAGGTTTGAAATAGTTTTTTAGAACCTGCCCAAGTTGTATAATCACATTCCGGGCATTCATACAGGTGTTCAAGGAACTCATATCCGTTTATTACCCTTGTCTTTTTAAGCATTCTCATTCTTCGCATACTGTCCCCGTTACCGTGGGCTGTAACCTATCCCGGTTAATAACCGCCTCATTCTCCTTATCAATCATCTGCTCTTTAATTCTTTCCATATCGCCCAATAGTTTTTTATATGGGCCTGAGTATATTCTGTTTCTATCGTCAGATATAAATGTTTTCAGGGCATTGATATGAATTTCAACCTCCTGCTTGGAATATCTTATTGTTGCTATGCACCTTGGTTTATTCATGCTATCTCATTTGCGTATTTTACGGGCAAGTAGGCATTAGTCCGTATTGCTGTACCGCCGTTTATCGTTTTGCGTGTTAGTGTTCTTTTAATGTTAAAGCCGAATCTAAATTCTCCAAACTCATCAGTTATCTTCCAATAGAAAACTAATTCATCCGGAATAAGATATAGAAACCCAAAGAAGGGAACTCTGAGCATCTCAGATATTTTCTTGCCATCCATTATTTTATTAAATGTAACCAGCCAAGATTTATAATCTAACAGTTCCATGTAACTCATGTCCCGGCACTTAGATTCAAAGATTCCTGAGATTTGATCCTCTTTCACAATTATACCATCTATCTTTGAGTCCATCTTCTTAGGAGTTTCAATCAGTTGTACAGAAAAACTGTGTTCAATTTTTTCAAGCATCTTTTTCTCATGCCTTAAAGACTCCTGCCCTTTCTTTGTATTAATATCTAAGTCCATTAGAACGGCACCGGTGCCTTTTTCAATACCTGCACAACCCTTGCAACAGGGTAAGATACAGAATTCTCATTTTCATTGGTAAATTCTTTTAAGGAGACATCAATTAAAACCTTCGCCCCTTTTACATCACTTTGATAAAGGAAGGGCAGTTGCCCACCCTTCTCTTCATCGTTGCGGAGTCCCATCATGGATAGGAATTTTGCGTAACCCCAATTCTTTTTATGCTCATAGAGATGCCCATCAACTTTTTTATACCGGAATATTCCATTATCTTTTACTATCTCGCCCTCCACCTTGGGATGCTCTTCAATATCTACCATATATTCAGGTTTGAATATGTCGGCAATATAGTTTCCAAACTTCATATCTTCAATTATATCAAGGGATACAACGGATGCAGTGTACCTGCCTTCCGGTACCCCCTTCTTAATTAAATCAAATCCAGCCGGATAATATGCATCTCCTATATCAGGCATTTCCCTGAGCTTGTTTCATTTCCTGAATACGCTCAAGGCTTGTATCAAGGTTGCCTAATGTGATCTTGCCTTCTTTCAGGGCTTTCATCACCTTGTTGGCATTTCTCTTGCCCAATCCCTCAACGGCTTCCTTGATCTTGTTTTCAACATGGTTCTCATCTGTGATCTTCTCACCATTGGTGGCCTCAACCACCTTATCAACAAGCTCTTCATCAGGCGACTTTTTAGAGTCGCTGATGATCTTTTTCAACCCCTCGATACCATGCATGACAAAATAAACCCATCTGTCTATCTCATCCATAGTCTCTTTGTTTAAGGGCATCTCTTTCTTGAAGGCCTCGATGGCAAATCCATGCCGTACCTTGCCTTCTGCTATTTTATCCCAGTTGGGATTGCCATTACTCATAGCTCGTCTCCTTTTGCTTTTAACCCGCCTCCGCAGACTTCCCAGAAGTTGCAGTATTTGGGGTTGCATTCCCATGAATACACGGGAGCTACACCAAGTTCTATAGGCGGATTTCCTTTCTTAAATTTTTCTCGTACATCTCTCCAGTATTTTTTAGCTCCATCAATATAGGATGTTGATATTATTTTCTCCCTCATATCGGAGTTGTCTTTCTTATAATAAAGGAGAGCAAGCTTGTCAAGGCGTTCGCCAGATTCAATCTCATACCACCATCCATATGTACCAAGCTGAAGGAAGTAGTTCTCTGCCGGATTCGGGTCAGGGGCTCTGCCAAATAACTGCTTCCATTTCCAAGCGTTACAGGTCTTGATGTCGTATAGTGTTTTATCCTGAACGATAATAACATCAAGAAAGCCCCTGACGTTTACCTCCGGTATGCGTATCTCCCTTTCAATAAATATACTTGTCCCATTATTCTCTGCGTAATCCCTTATGGCGTTTTGCATATCCTCATGCACCAAGTCACCCATGCGGAACAGCCTTAGGGTATCGTCACCAACAGGCTTGGGATCAACACCGGCTATATGCTGAAAATAATGCTTACGCATACACATCCCTGATGCAGAGCCGTGGAACCATTCCTGATACCCCTCATACCGCTTACGCCGGTGCATCTCATTCTTGCCTCTTAGCCAGTTGTTATAGATTTTTATTAAGTCTAACATACTTCCTCCGCATTAAAAAGGTCGGGGCAGGATTTTGGTGTGCGTAGTCGTAGGAGCCCAAACTGGGTAATGAATAAAACCAGTCTGGTACCTGCCCCGGGGGTAAAATTATTTATCAATTTCATTTACGTAGATAGCCCATCCGTCCTTGGAGTACAGATTAATCTCATACTCTTGTCCGTCTGTGGATATTATTTTGATTGTCCTGAAGAATTTCGAGTTTAAACCACTGAATTCAGTTATTTTGTCAAACTCGATTGACTTAACGTCGTGGATGTCAATTTCCGATTGTTTTCCTAAATGTGCTTTCATTATTTTTATCCTTTCGATTTGATTCATTTAGCTCCCACCCCTCTCTGAACTTCTCCATCAGCTCATCATATTCAACTAATGCTTTAGATACGTGTTCTAGTGCTCTTTGCAGTCCACATATTTCATGGTATAAAAAGTTATTATCGGGGTTTTCGCTACACAAGATTTCAATGTCCCTTATGTCATTGTTAATCTTATACTTTAATTCCATTAATTCCTGCATTTATCTTTCCATTGCTTTCGGTGTTCTTGTTCTTCTAACGCTCCTCTTTACGTTTTGTTCCGACTTTTTTACCGGTTCTTTTAAAATAATTTCAGGCTGTTTCTTAACTGTCTGTTTTTTAACAGCTTTACCGCCCTGCTTTTCTTTGAATTCTTCAGGGGTTAGCGAGAGAACTTTCCTTTTTTCTGGCTCCGGAGCTAAGGGGTTCTCATCCACAATCCCCTGATTGACCATTGTAATATATTCACATACTACATGGTAAACTTCTTCAGCCACGTGTTTCCTTGCACCTGATGAATACAGATTGCAGTCCTTGTATCTCTTGAGTGCTTTGGCTATTAAAAATGACAGACCCGGTGCGGGTATTAATATTGTTTCCTGTTTCTTTTTTCTCGGCATCTCCTATCCCTTCTTGAGCTCTTCCAATTCAGCCCTTATTTCTTTATAGTAATTAAATTCTTCATATGTTTTTATTTTATGACAATTCCTGCATCTCACTTCACACTTATCAATCTCACTTTTAATTATTTTCCAGCCGTAACCCTGTCTCACTAAACCAATAACCCCATCAGAGCCTCTGCTTTTTGTTCTTTTCTTAACTCCCCTAACATGATCAAACTCCAGAATGCGGACATCTTCCTCACCGCAATCAATACATCCTTTTGAAAAATATTCTTTAACAATTTTAAGGTAGTGTTTATGTCTTCTCTTTTTCTTCCCACGTCTAACATTTTCTTTTTGCTTTTCTCTGTTTGCCGGATACCATACTTTATTGTGATATTCATTTTGGCAATTTTTACACTTTGTTTGCCTACCGTCACGCTTATTTCTGTTTCTGTAAAATTCATTTAACGATTTAACCTCCTGACAGGTTCCGCATTTCTTTGTCAGTGCTATAATATAATCCTATCTTGCTATTCATTTTATTTATGAAGGCGGTCTCTAAACCATTGAAATGTACGTTATTTCCCAGTCCTAAACCACTTTAATATTTTTTCGTAGCTACGGCAAACGCATCTAAATGTGATTGAAAAGATCAGCATGAAAATAAATAGCCCCACAGCTACACATAAGAAAGAGATGGACAGCATCAGTATATGAATGACTGTTTCAGATAGTGATAGTATTATCATTTCTTACCCATCCCATCTAATTTGTCTTCCATCCTGTTCAGCCTAATAGAGATACTGACAAAATACAGCAGGAAAAAGAACATAGTCCCCTCCCAGAACGGGAAGTATTCTACGCTAAAGAGTGCCTCAAGATAATGTTTCATGCCTTCCTCCTCCTTGTTGGACTGACTCTCTTATTCTCTTCTTTCCTCTTTTGCAGAACATAATCAATCCTGCCCTGCGTATCCTCATCCACAGACTTACGGCACTTCTGAAGTAGCTTGATCAGGGTAGTGGATGTCTTTGTCCTTAGAAGTGTTGGATCAAGGTGCATCAGCCTGTACTTAAATACGTCTTTACTCTCTTTCATTTTGTCCTCCTTAGCATTCAGGGTCATCCTGAATACCTTTTTTTTCTTTTAGCGGGTAATCATATTCTTTTTTTTCATCATCCCAGTTTGGGTAGGGCTGTGATCCAACAGGTTCTCCAGATGGATTAGCCATTGAGTATGGCGGGCCATGATCTTGTACTTCATTAAACTCATCAGCCGTAGTGGGTTCTGCATCATCCTCATCGAGGCAGTCATAACACATACGCTCATCCGTATCCATCAGGGTGTGGTGAAACTTAAACTCACATTTTATACACGTAAATTCCATTATTTACTCCTTTCTTTCCAAGAATTATAATATTGCTCTGCCTTATCAAAATTATCAGGACAGATCATTCCATCTTCAACTAAGTAAACATCACCATTGTATTCTTTAATATTGCAATCTTCATCATGGATGGTATCTAAATAGCTATGACATTCCTGCTCTGTTAATTCACCCATATCACAGGCATCACATATTCCATCTTCTCTTTTGTTCCCTTTATGATTCATTATTTACTCCTTTACTCCTTGTTGAATTTCAGGATAACAATTACATCTTTTCTTTTTATTCTTAAGAAAATTGCACCAATTATCATGAGCCACGCTTATTACGTGTACTGCTGGTTCTTTTTTTGTAACATCCTCAGCAATTTTCAATATTTGTTTGAGATAATTATGTTCTGATTTTTTCATTTTATTTACTCCCTTTCACAAGCTCCAATGTTTCACAGTCCAACCTCTCGAAAAAGGTATTAGTCCAGTCATCGCAATCACTTTTTACCCCGAACCTGATGTTCAGTGAGAAGTTGTCTATCTCTACTTCTGTTTCATCATCGAATACATCGGTACTGAGGTCTGTAATCTCAGCAATGGCATAGCTCCCGCTAATGCTGTTTATGGCATTAGATTTGAGCGTTGATTGTTCTATGTTCCCAAGTGCTGTCTTGACCTTGCGTACATACTCATCGCTATCGCTCCATGCACGGATTATTTTCTCGTTTTCATCGATTGCTGTCGTGGGTTTTTCCCCTTCATCTTTTTCTCCTATGACATTCCCGGTTATATTGTCATATTCATAATGCGGGTCTTTAACATTTCTGCCGATTGCTATATCCACTTCCCCTACTTGGTTATTCTTTTTGTCATAAACAGGAAACCGCCAATCAAAATCTCTTTCATCGTATAGAAACTCCTGTGCATCTTCCTCATCAATATCTATATAAACTTTTCCTAATGTTTTATTACTCATTTTCTTCCTCCTGCTTAATCCCCATTACTGCTAAGATAACACCGTTAGAATTATCAAGACCCAAGCATTGCAGTACCTGATCCCAGATACCATGCTCAAAGTCTTCCGGGTATAGATTTACGTGCCTGACACAAGGATCATATCCATGCTCTTGCAATTCATTAGTTTGTTCTTTAGTTAGTTTCATTTTATTCACTCCCTTTACGGGGCGGGTTTCCCCGCCCCGGTTATTATTAAGATTAACTAAATAGATCGAATCCATATTTAGTTACTTTGCCACGACTATTCCCCCCAACGTGGAAATTCTTATCCCACGTCTGAAGAAATACCTCATCTTCTTTAAAATTCCAACTATCGGAATTTTTAACAGATAAGCCACCGGTCATTTGACATATATCCCATGACCCACCTATCTTTTCATTAATAGGCACTATCTTACAGTAGCATCTTGAAACGTCACCACTGGCTCTGGCTTTTTTCATTGCCTTTTCTATGGTGTCTCCAAGACCCCAGCAATAAGCACCCACTACTAAAAATTCGTGGTTTTCATCTGTTTCAAATCCCATAAGTTCATGTACGGGTTTTTTCATTATTGAACTCCTTTTTTTGTTGTTATTTTGATTCGGTTCATGTTACTTATACGCACTAGGTTCCAAAAAGTTCCCAACTTTTTTTTCACTCATTATATATATATGTTTATTTTTCAAGGATACGATACCTGTAATTAGAACCCTGAAAACTAAGTTTCGTAATCTCAGCAAATTCTACAACCAGATCATCTTCCCATAAAAATATAGTAGTTATGTAATCCAGTATATCTTTGTGAATCTGCTTAAATCTGTAATTTAAAATTCTGATCCTGTCACCTTCATAATGACTCGTGCTAAGCTCAATATCACTTGGGTCAGCTCCGCATATACCCAACAACAGCAGTATTTTAGCCTCTACCGGGGTTTTATGATCATAGCTATACTTAGGCATACCTATACCAGTCTGTGGTGATATGGATGGGATAATGCTCCCCCTTTGAACCAATTATATTATACTCATTCCATTCGATTGCATCCTGTAAATTAAATCCTTCGTGTATCATGAGCAATTCCACTATCTTGTCCGTATCGTATACCAGTACGGGTGTACCGCTTACGGCAATGCCTATTACCGCCTCATCCATGTACTCAGGCTCAAGTATTAAGGCATCCGGGTTGAGTTCATCCAAGAGGCATCTAAAATCATCACGCATCTTTCATAGCCTCTTTTAATATTTCTGTACTTCTCATCTTGTCAAAAGACTCTTTATGGATGTCTCTTTGGAAGTTGCCAAAACGATTAAATTCCATAATTATTAGTGGGATATATTCAATCCAATCAAAGTTGTTCATCCACCATAAGATATAATCATCTATTCTCTCATCATTAACCCTTGAGAAGTTTTCTATTTCTATTAAAAAAATCCCTGCATCTTTGTGAAAATAATACCCATCTGGAGTTCTGGGGCACCTTTCATAATCAAAAGCATCTGTAAAGATATTTTTCTGGTATATTTCTGCTTGATTGTGGAAATCGTAAAATCTAACAAGCGGGAACTCTTTATGTACTGCTTTTACTTGATCTATTTGACTTATAATTGTTTCTCTTTTAACACCCTTACCTTCCTTCTTTAAAGGCTCTCTCATCCTTACATCTTCAAACTTCTGAACATCCTCAAAAGAATTTTTTGTTTTCCAATATATTGGATTTCTAGCCTTTTTTCTATTCTTTAAGGATTTTAGTTGAGTTTCATAAGTTTCTTTTATTGTCACTTGTTCTCCCCCTTTCAAAGTAATCCTGTATCTCATCATACATTACAGAACGCTGTGCCTTTCTCAAAAGGTGTTCTGATTCTGCAAGCTGTAGCCTCAGGGAGCGTATCTTTTCCTCCCTCCGCTCTACCATCCTTTCGTACTTCAATTTTTCATCCAGCTCATCAAGGTACCGTTGCAGGTTCTCTTTAGCCTGCTGTTCTGCATCCATACTCATTATTTATTATCCTTTTGAGCAAAGCCAGTACCCAGCGGGTGTTCATGCACCTCAGGGTCTTTTGTCTCTATGCTTAAGACCTTTAATGAACTGCCGTATTCCGGGTGGTCAGTCTCAGTAAATTCAGGCTCAAATTGATTGAACCAAGCACTAACCAATTTCATAGCCATATTCTTATCTACATTAAAGTCGTCCTGAACGTAGATCGGGTACTCAAACACATCCAATCCCTCAGAACGTCTCAATTCATCAAGATAAGGGAATACCTCACTTGCCAAGTTGTCAAAGATGATATCATTTTCACTTATCATTTTATTACTCCTTTATTTTAAATTCTGTGTTATACCAATCAAGATCCTCAATTTCCCCCAATTCGCAATTCGGATTTTCACAGTAAAAGTCATCAACCATTGATGCGGGGATCATTTCAATTACGTCATCTAATTGTTCTTGATAGCCAAATTTAAACTGCTCACCATCCTTTAAGCATTCCACGACGTTATAACCCAGATTGAGAACCATCATTTCCATATCTTGATCAGCACCTCGCTCATACAACCAAGTAATGAGATTTTCTTTAGTTATGTAATATGTATCCATTTTTATTGCTCCTCTTGTTTTTCAAAAATATCTAAATGCTCATCCCACGTAAAATCTCCATCCTCCCATCTTAGATTCACAGGTTCTACACCATCACACAAAGGCTCTAACTGACTGCATAACCAGTTTAATTTGTGTATCTCATCCATGTATATAAATATACTGTTGTCATCACCTGAGAATTCCTCAATATCATGCAGTTTCCTGTTCACCTCTGCAATCTCTCTGAATACGTGGTAAAGTGTTTTAAGTTCCATTATATCCTCCTAAAACCTCCGGTGTGTACTCCACCATCATATGGGCCTGTATACGTCCTGTTGTCAGGGCCGGAGTATTCATTAATAAAAAAGTCTAAATTATCATTCCAGTTCCACGTGCATTCCTCAGTATGGTGCGGATTGGTAGACAAGGTATAAAAATACTTCTCACGTATGCGGATGACTGTGAATTCTGAGTCCTTGTCCGGTCTGCCTAAATGAGCATAAACATTACAATAGCCTTCATCATTTCTTACTCCCTTACAGATAAAACCCAAGTCTTTCCAGTCCCAGCCGGTAAAATCGTACCGGCTCTGGTCTAACTCCTGAGACTGTGATTGTATTAATTCCTGCCTGAGTTTCATTTTTATACCCTTATTAAAATTGGTGCTTTATAATTCACCCTCTTACCGTCTACCCATATCCAGCCACGTTTCCGGCTCTTGGATATCTGTCTAGGGGTAGTATTCATTTCCCTTGCAAGTTCCTTATTTGTTTTAGTGAATTGTTTCATTTTTTTACTCCTACTTATTTGTTGTTTAGTTATTATACTTCCAAAGTTTCTAAAAGTTCCAAATTAATTCCAATGTCTTTCGTCCTCGTTTATTGCCATCTTACATAAATCTATAAATCTGGATTCAATTACAGTACCATCGAAATTTCTGATATCAGCACCCACCGACCATGAAAAACGGTGCTCTACATTATCTATCTGAATAACTGTGTCCAAGGTTCCATCGTCTAACAAATTGCATTCGTATTCCGTCTCTGGAATCTCGAATCTTTTATTTTCTGGTATTGTTATTTTCATTTCTGTAACTCCTTTATTTTATGTAATTACTTTACTTTTTCTATTATTGTTTCAGTATCATTTTTTGTGTAGCACAGTAAACAGTCTTTACACTTCTGAAAACAATTCACCCTATCATCATCTATTGAAACATTGTTGAAAGTTTTATCAAAGTTCGCCGGTAATTTGGCT
>Ga0208011_1000228_pt1 | contig 24185 bp, 20 predicted proteins | sample 7_EtaG_FD_184080 | JGI IMG/M metagenome (GOLD analysis project Ga0208011, IMG submission 184080) | Marine viral communities from the Subarctic Pacific Ocean - 7_ETSP_OMZ_AT15161 metaG (SPAdes) (version 2) | ecosystem: Environmental > Aquatic > Marine > Oceanic | place: Pacific Ocean | collected...
GTGGACGGCAATAGAAGTCGTAGTCGTGTTGCCGTTGGTAGTAACGTCTTGGAGCGTTTGCGTCTCTGCTGGCGAATCTCCTGAGAGGAGATAGGGCGTTCCGTTGTTCGTGATTCGGTTGCCAACACCCGTGCCCAAGAAGCTACCTGAGCCCGAGATGTCGCCCCTTACGTCAAGCGTTGCTAGCGGACCAGTGGTGGAATACCAATTTGCTCCTATGCCGACACTGCCGTCTGTCTCAATTGTCACCCACGGTGTATTGTGAGCCATTAAGTAAGACGGCCTTGCATCGACTGGCCCCAACCATTGTGCTGTAGCATCGTTATACCATCTAGATAACCTTGTGCTATTCGCTGGGTCTTGCTGCTGTATTGTGCCCTCTACAGCGAGTGTTCGTGCTGGAGCATCTGTTCCTATGCCAACATAACCTAAGCTTCTATCTATCGTTAGTCTTGCGGTATCTACATCACTTACTCGCGAAAGAATATCAAGTCTGTTATTAGACCCATCATATTTAAACTTGAAACCAAACTGTCCATTTCGTTGCTCATACAATCCTAAGATAGCAGCCCCATCTGAAGACCCGTCTCCACCATCTATTCTTATTTGAGGACTTAAACTAGAATCTTGTAAATGTAGTAGCTCGCTCGGAGCACTTGTTCCTATCCCGACCCTATCGCTAAACAGTCCCGTCACACCTGAGATGTGCGGTCCTGTGGAGAGGATAGAATTCGTTGTCGTGTTACCACGATCCGTAACAGTCTGAAGCGTATCCTCGTCATAAGGATTGACTCCCGTCATCACAGGGATTCCGTTTAGATAGAGTCCACTTGTCGATTCAACGTAGACCCCATCTTCGAAGTGGAGTCCTAATGTATTAGTCCCCGAAGAAAGAGCTGGGGTTGTGGAGCTATCAGAGAAAACAAATGCCCCAGTATGCCCAGCTTGGACATAAGAATGATTGCCGCCTACTACTCCTCTGTCTGCTTCTATTTTATTGTCGCTGCCGCCCATGATTACGGCCATGTCGCCAGAGATCTCATGGTTTATGCCACCAGCGATGACGTTGTTCTGGCCCCTGATAACATTTGATCCACCAGCACCGATGAAACTATAGATGCCTCCCTCATGGATGGTGTTACTTTGGCCACCAACAATAACGGAGTTTGTCGCTTTTAATGTGTTATCGAAGCCACCCCCTAAGACTCCTCCTGCCGCACCAGAAACTAAGTTGTCATAACCCCCAGCAATAGTGGCATAATCAGAAGATAAAATATCATTATTATATCCCCCCATACTAGAAGAATAATCACTTCCAGTGACATCAATTCCTGAGCCTCCACCAATAAAGTTAAAGTCGCCACCCGATATGTTATTGATGATTCCCCCCGCGATTACATCAAAGTCGCCGCTTATCTGGTGATTTGCTCCACCAAGGATAGCAGAACCAGTAGAATTAATCTTACTGTTAGCGGCTCCAATATTTGCTTTTGCTACATTAGAGGCATCAAACGGAAATTGTGGATTTGACGTTCCGACGCCCACGTATCCTGCCGAAGTGCCCACTCCTACCGAAAGGATTGTGGCGCTCGCATCGGGAGAGTAAACCTCAAATGAATTTGTCGATTCAACAGCACTTGTTCCGATACCAACGCTGGGGAGGTTTAAATAAGAATCGTTGGAGGAATTAGTATCTATATTGACTAATTTACTTCCTGCTGCGTCGGTCGCTTCTATTATTGCGTTTTTACTTGAATCGCTATAAAGCTTAATGCTGTCGGCTTCGGTGTCGTCTTTAAGGGTAAGATAACCCATATCATCAGCACTTGCTCCAAGCCTACCTCTCTCTTCAGTGCCATCAGGATTTAATACTACCGTGTATCCTCTTTTGTTGGCATCGCTACCCATTTTGGCGCTGTCATTACCATCTGTGTCCTTAGCTTTACTCACACCGCCATTGGCGTCTACGCTTAAGGTGACTTGTTCTGTGTCGCCATCGGGATTGTAGATATTCACCTGCCCCGCCTTGGCTGTATCGCTACCTAGTTCGACGCTGGGCTTCGCTAAAGTATCCCTTAAGGTCATTAGACCCGCAGCGAAAGCGTCTCCTCCTATAGTAACAATAGCATTAGTTGTATCACCGTGGTCATAAATATCTACCCCCCCATCATCAGCGCCCTCAGTGACAACAGTGAGAGGTGCTGTCGCGGCTAGAGGGCCACCATAAGTTGTAGGTATTGTTGTTGTGCTACCTTTTTCTGTAACCTTCTGAAGAGTTTGGGTTTCTTCTGTAGAATCTCCAGTAAGCAGGTATGGTAGACCTCCTGGACCCGTTAATCTTCCACCATCTCCCGTTCCTGTAGCGTTTCCGCTACTGACACTCAAACAATATATATCTAAACACCCATCTATAGTTTGGTCGCCTGCATTGGCAACAAAAAGTTCCCCCCCGTGAGGAATTCTTTCTATTGTTACGGGGCCGTAAGTGTAGAGGGTGGAAGTTGTGGCCTCAGGAGTGTCAACAGCCAACTTTAGATATAACCCTGTGTTTTCAGGTATCCCATCATTTGAGAAGAGGGGGAAGTGTTGCCCTTTTTGAATTTGCTGGAGAGGAGTGAGGGAAAGCAAGCTCCCCTCATTAGTCTCGAAATTCTCTTCCGTCCCCGCGAAGATGGCCAAGTTGCCATAATCAGTATAAGTGGGATCGTTCTCAAAAGATACTTGGATGCCGAGCTGCCCCGAAATTCCCTCTGCTCCTGTTATTTTTTGATTATTAAAGTATTTTACTGCTTCAGCAGCATTCTCCTGACTCAGCCCCCCTGTGGGGCGCGGTGAGAAGTTCCCCGTATTATCAGATTGGTTTAGGAATGTCGCTCCTGAAGCTTTGACAGAGACGTTATCTATATATAGATCATTCCCATAGAGGTAGAATTCACTTCTTTGGGTGGTCCCATCATAATTAACTACATCGTTTCTTACGCCGAAATCTTTAGTATAAGTTCCGAATACATCTGCGTTCTGTGATACAGTAAAATTGAAAATAGAATCCGTGGTGACCCTATAATTAGGAAATACAAGACCTCCATTGATATCTAAAATACTTATTTTTTGACCGCTAATGAATGGATCTTGTGCGATTGCAGCGGAAGATGTCATTGTCCCTCCGACTGGGTTTCCTAAACCAAATTGCAAGGTAACATCTCCGCGCCTATGGACGCCACTTCCTGTCGTTACAGATACGAGATCACCTGTATCCACATTGAAAACAGATGCGAATTCATAAAGATTCTTAGTAGTGAACTCTCCTTCGTAATAACTGCTAGGAGAAGAGATTCCGATGCCTACTTTTCCCGTGTAGTTGTGGGTTCCTTCATATATCGCATATATAGCGCCACTGTAAGTAGTGTTTCTAGGTAACGTAGACGGAGCAGAACCTATCCCTACATAATAGCCAGTGCCCTCTCCCCTAATGTCTCCTGTGGGTCCGCTTACCCCTTGGATTACTGTTCCTGTGGATTTATATAATGTGGTGGGGTAAGTAATCTCAGGATTGTCCACAGGCATTGAAAGCCCTGCCCCTACAATATTAACAAAGCGCACATCCGTCCATCCTGAAGCGAAGGCTCTAGGGTATAAATGGCCACCAGCTCCAGTCGCACCTGTTGCATCATCATAAGCCCCCGAGGCATAAATATAAGCCCCGTCGTCTTTAGTTACCTTTAAAACTGTATATCCTGCGTCCATTATAAAATTGTTATTTGGTTAACAAAAGAAGTGCTAAGGGCTAGTAAGTCGTCGTAAACCACAAAAATTCCCGAACAGTCATAGGAGGAATCATAATAAGCATTAACTTCTGCATCTCCCCCTTTATTCCCGAGGGCGTTTACACAAAAATTAAACACGCCCACTTGCCCTAAGCCTGTAATTTCATGTCCTGTGGTAGTTACAAAGTCACTTATTACTAATCCATTAGGTTGGGTTAAGCGGACATTATAACCTGTGCCGTCTGATACATCGCTCCACATTCCCGTAATAGTAAAAGTGTCGGTGGCTACGTCTGGCTCTCCTGTAGTAACGTTATCTAATACAGGGGTGGGAAGAGTGCTGTATGTTACCCCGTTAATGGTTTGGGCCACCTGATAACTTTGAGTATCAACTTTGTTTTCTATGCTGATATTTTTTTCAATTAAATTAAATTTGCCTGTATCGTATTTGGTAGCGGTGACAAGATATTCGTTTGGAGCTTCCTCCTTCATTGAGATGACCTTGTAAATAAAGGGGCTTGCATTAGCGATTTCAAACTTGGCGGGACTCCCTAATTTCACAAAAGGCAAAAGCTGCGGCTTATCAAATCCAGAGGCCAAAGTTCCGTATGGATTAAATCCTGAAGCTTCTAATACAGCTGGATCGGATATAACGTATCCCGTAATTTTCAACACAGCCATCTGGTTAGGAGAGGTCTCTGCGATTTCTGAGTTTAAAACTCCTTGGTAGGGTCCGACGAGGCTTTCAGTATCGAGCCCCGAAAAAGTAACCCCTTCGGATTCTCTTTTAGTCCCAGTCATTGCCATCGGCGCTATTTTTCCACTGTTAAAAGCGCCCAAAGTTTGGGCACCAGTTAGCTCTTGAATAAAATCTCCCGAAGCTAAATCAAAAGCCCCTACATTTCCCTCCCCTGTTCCTGAAGCAAATGTCCAGCCTGTTACTCCTGTTTCAAAGTAAAGAAATGTCCCACTAATTCCTGTGTATAGACCGTATTCTTGATGGCGGGGATCGGTACCTGTCATGCTCACATTATAACCTGATGTATAACCTGAAAATGCGTAATCTCCCGTATACCTTATCCATGGGGGGGTGTCCCATCCAGTTATAGAGAAACTTTGATAACGGTCCCTGTCTATGGTAGCGAATTCTTGTATTCCTTCGATTGTATCTCTTCCCGTCGGGTTATAAACGGTCAGGGCGCCAGTGTTCATATTGTCGGCATTTACAGCATTGCTCAGCCTAATCGTTTCATTGGTGAGGTTGACCTCCAGAATCTTCCCAAAATTAACTTTATTGGTTTTTAATTCGTCCTCAATAGTCACCAAGTCTCCAGGTTGACAAAGGAGGCTTTCGAGTCCCGCTGTGAAGGCAACGGTTTGGTTCTCCTCAATCGAAGCAAATATTTTGTGCTGTCCCACGCGCCTAGCCATTGCGCGAGAAGTTATACCCACCCCTTCTATTCGGGTTTTAAAGACTCCTCTTTCTTTAATATCCTCCTCGTCTTCTATGACTTCGACTTTCGGAGAAAAATTATCGAAGCGATCTTTAAAGCTTACTTCGATAGTGTTGTATTGTTGGTCTCTTCTATTGTTTGAATAGAAAAACTGACCTTCTTTTACAGATTCATTAGTAAACAAATTAATGGGCTCTCTTGGACGGTCATCGACAAAGTTTATTTCTGAGTTGCCAAAGAAAACTCTTCCCCTAAATATTTCGGTGATTGTTGTGATGGCATCATAAATTTTCTGTCCTTGATCAAAAACCACATTACAAGAAAATCTAGGCTCCTTCCCCCCTCTTCCATCAGTCACTCCTTCGAAATAACCATCGTCATCTACCGCATCACAAAATCTTCCTATTTTATAGAGTTGCCATTTGTTAATTTTTGATTCATCAATATGACTTCCCATCCCATAACGATTGTTGGTGAGAAGATCATATAAAATCCAAGCAGGATTATCAGTCCATTGCAGTTCGTTATGGAATTCTCCGTTCCAGTCTCCTACATATACAAGTTTATTATCTTTTGTGGTATCCGTGAACTCCTTGTTAGTTTTGTAATACCTTCGATCTTTTCCGTCGTCTGTTGTGGGGAGGTAGTTACTTGGAGTCTTTACTAATTTTAGTTTGCAGTCAAAACTGCGCTTGGGGATAGAGGAGAAAGCTCTGGAGTCTAGCTTCGTCCCCACAATTGCTGAAAACGGGTAAGGACAATTCGCTTCAATAATTTCGGTGACCTTATTAAGGGATACTACTTTATTTATCAATACAGAATTAGTCTCGTAGGACAATTTAGTTACTCTAATAAACCGTTTTTGCACACTATCCTGATAGGCCGTTCCGCTTTCGTGTCCTTCCGTTGTGTCTGCGTTAAAGGTTGTGGTTGGAGTTATCTTCGCGGGGGGGAGATTAAAAGGTATATTCAAGCTCGTCTGCCTGTCATCTAAATTAACAACATACTCTTTATGAGATGGGCTTGAGGTGCTGTCGGGATTCCCGATATCAATTAATGTCTGCCCCTCTACTAATGCGACTATTCTATAATTATAGGTATCAGAAACATCTTCGCCGCCTTTCGCGCCATTCGTATAGTTTCCTGCTGTTCCTATTTCTACCTTTATGTTTAAAACCGTGGGAAATTTATGCCCCACTTCAAAATCTACGTCGCTGTCACCACCCACATCATCCACTTTCTTCACTAATGTATCTTGTAGAGCCTGTACATTTAATGTAATAAAAGCTTTCGTGACATTGGGGTTATATACAGTATGAGTGGCAGGTATGGACGCTTCGTCCCAATGTATTAAAGAATTAGCTCCCCACTTAGAATAGTTTTTATTTCCTCTACTATATCGTATGTCATCACTTCCCTCATCTATGGGAAGTTCTCCTTCCATTGCTGTGTTGAAATTTGTTGCGTTTAAATCTAATACTTCCTCGCGAGTAAGCAGGTCGGCATTAGCGTGAATTCTTTGGGGTGCGTTTTTCTGGTCTCCTTGCACGGTGGGATTACCGCTTGCAGAAGCTGTTCCGAAAGGTCCGTAAAGCTCCTTATTATAAAGATGATCAATAAATATTCTTTGGAAGGATTTTAAAGGTTCTTGGTCCTCTTCTCCCGTCTTGACTTCCGCTAAGACATTCGAATAATTAAACTTCAAGTTAGAAGAAGATTGGTATTCGTTTATGGCCTTCACTCCCCCCTCTAATTTATGTGTATATTGTAAAGAGTGTATATCAGCGAACAACTTATTCAGAGGCTCCGCAAAAGCTATAGTAAATGTTTGGAAAAGATTCCCGCCATTGTTGCGGAATCCAAAGCCTGTAACCAATTGGTTAGCAGTCTGATAGTTATATTTGAAACGCAAAAGCACAAACCCACGCATAGTTCCTGTTAACTTTCCATCGGTGTCTACTGTCGGGCAAGTAACATCAAATTTTTGGAAGCCGCCGTGAAGAACATTTCCCAGAGCGGTCTCTAGATTCCACCTTTCGTTAGCTCCATAAAGAACGCTCTGCATATCGAGTAAGTTATCATCCCCATCGAGAACAGTTTGATCGAGATTAGAATTATTTTCTTCAACCTTAATTACAACAAACAATCCTTTGCTTTCGTTTACTCTCTCTGATAGCAACCCTGCTAGATTTGTTTGGCTTCCATCCCAACCTGAAGCTAATTCACTAATAGCTTTTGCTGCTAATTCTCTTTGGAATGAGTTACCCCCCTGTTCGTTGCTGGTATTCCACAGAGCAAGAATAGCAGCTAATTCGTCTTCGACAAACTTTTCAGCGGCATCGGTTGTCTGAGTAAATTGTCCGAGAGATTGCCCTTCCGAAGGTTGAAACCCCAGAAAAAATTTGGAGCTATCTAACGTGTTAGCATCTGTCCAATATAAAGATTGAGGGAAACCTGTTCCTGTATTCGTTTGTATTGCCTCAACGCGATGAGAAATCCCGTTTATGTCATTCCCCCGAGGAAACCTTTCATTTCTATAAATTGCGTCATTTTGGGAGTCCCCGTGACCTTCATAATTTAGGGTTCCATCAAGATACCAATAAAAACGTTGGGAGGTGTAAGTGTCTTCGATAAAAGCTCTAATAAACAACCCTGATTGAGACCACCCAGGAGCGAGTTCGGGGAGGTATCTCAATGCTCTGAGCTTCAAATACAAAAACGTTACATTAGGTAACGTAAGACGCTCCCCCCTGTCTAACGGTCCCCCATAAAAAGTAGATATTTTCCCATCTGGGCTACGGGTGTTTTGACTGTTTACTCCCTTAAAAAAATTCCTCAGTCCTCTTATTCCTGTATTGGCGCCGCTTTCCAAGGCCATGGACTTGATTTCCATCGCATCTCGCTCCAGTTCCGAGAGATCAGTTTGTATAGCGGTGTTGTCATTTGATATCGCTATAGGAGTGTCATCTAAATAAATCCCTTTCAGGATATTTATTCCCTTCATTACCTCTCCCCCCTCATTAACCAATCCCGCGATAGGGCCATCACTAATCAGATCGAGAGTTTCAGAATAACTAAAGGAGGCTCCATATTGCAGTTGTCCCATCTCAGGGGGTTTATAAATGGGGGGTTTTGGCTTTTTCTTTTTACCCGCCCCAGCGATCTGCAATTTCTTTAATACATGATTCATTATTATCGGCGGTTGCTAGTTGTTATATTTGAGCCTTCCTGCCCCGCTTTTAAAGCCTCATCAACTGGTTGGTGTTGGGGATAAGATTTAATAGTGGCCTGTATCACCTGAGATCCTACTTTTAAACGCCCGTATCCAATGGGTAATGGGGCTCCCTGACTTGCGGTATTAACGGTATTGCTAAAAACCATAGACGTTTTAGACGCTTGGGCCGTGGCTTCTATTTGTTGTACTTCGGGGGTGGGGGTTAAAGCGTAAGAGACTGCTGCAAAAAATACAGCACTTGCGATGTGAGCCAGAAGGGCATTTCCCCCGAATAGGGGTAAAAAAACCGCTGGACCTGAGCCTGTAATGGCTGGGACTAAATCAATAATTTGGGAGGAATCATAATTTTGTGGTTCCTTTTGATTATTAAGTCTTTTTTTATTAATAATAATCTCATACACACACCCCTCTTTTTGTAATTGTATAATCCTTGAGATGAATCCATCCCTGTTAGCGTCGATGGCGTGTAGCAAATTTTTAGGATTTCCTACGTTTAGGCAGAAATTTTGACCGTATTCCTTTGCGAGAATTCCATGTAATCTTATAATTGTCATGCTACAGCCTTAATCCGTTCTAGTATCTTTACATCTGCTTCTGTGTTTTCGGGGGTATAAATATTTATTTTTTTACTATTCAAGCTGTATATTAAAAATGGTTGGCAACAATTTTCAGCCATTTTCACATCAAACTCTGATGCACTTTCATCTCCCACAATATGGCTATGGAAAATAGCGACCATTTCATAGGCATCCTTAAAGAGTAAATAATTCAAAGGGTTGATTAAAAAAAGAGAAGAAGGGTCGGGGGCGATGTTCTCTTCTTTTTGAATTATATATCGGTCTGTCTGATAATCGTAACCCAAAAAGCCACAGATTTCTCCTTTGAAATTTTGGTGAGAAAGCTTCTTGATATATTCAAGGGCTTTCTTTTCCTCTTTAATATGCTCCTCCATCTCTCCCGTAGCTAAATCCATCAGTTCCTGGGAATCCTCCAAATCTAGGGTTAGAGGGGGTGGGGTTGGCAAGAGAGTGTATAGATGCGTCTTCATAGGTTTTATTGACTCCTGAAAAGTCCCCGCTTCCCGTTAAATGATTGCCCCCTGTGTGGATATCAAGGAGTCCATTGCCGATGCTTGTGTCTCCTGTGGTTCCGTCCCACCACGCGACTAAGCTATGCTCTCCATAAAGAAGGGGGGCTGTTCCTTCGGGCACCACCTCCCCTGCGGGATCGCTCCACCCCGTGCCCCCTGTTAAGGTGCTCATCCTTCCGACGCATTCGTCGTATGTCCGTGGAATATGAGTGTAGGAGTTACTGGTGGCGAAGGGGGAGACGATTGACTTTCTCAAAAAACGTATTTCCTCTTCCTTTAAAGCCCTATTCCACAATCCCCACATCCCTATATGTCCATTAATAGTAGAGATAAAAGACGGGCCAGTATCGTAATAATCTCTGTCTCTGAAAAACTCCTGTGCTCCAATCATAAATGTTTCAGGAAGCATCGGCTTGGAGCTATCCCATGTGGCATTTGCTCTTTTATTCCATGATGCAAAGTTCCCTAAATTATTTTGGATCTGTTCTCTATCGGCGCTGTGGGAGAATTTCCTCTCATTTACAAAGAATTCTATCACAGTAGTTTCGTCCTCCCCTTCTCCATTAATAAAGTTCGCGCTTCCTGTGCGATGCCTAATAATAAACTGGTGCCACTTTTCATTACCCGCATCAGCTTGTTGGAGGTTACCTAAAGATTGAGTTCGGTAAGCATTGTTGGAGGAGCTAGCCGAGGTTTCGTGGAGTTTATATCCAATGTATTGAGCTTGGATGTCATTAGACTTATCTGTGTTTCGTTGGCTCCACGTTGAGTTGCGGTTGATATTTACAAATCTACCTGCGGGGAACCCATCGCCATCGGCTTGGGAGGTGCTAAAAATTCCTGCTCCCCGAGGAGAGAGTTCATTAATGTTTGCCCACCCAACAAGAGTCCACTCCTTTCTTGGGTCTAATGCTCCCGTAACACTAGATTCTGTTGTGTGGAATAGGCCGCTATTTTTAATATAGTTTACATTGCCTTCGCTTGCTCCTGAAAACTTAACCGTTGGGAAGGTTTGTTCGCCTTGAGTGGCCCCCAAGAAATCCACATTTGCGGCTGTATTAAATCGCTTTTGACATGCGTCTAATTTTTTAGTGCAACCATCCTTTCGCCAGTAACTAGGGTTTTTTTCAGGATTGTTCCCTGAGTTGAAGCTTCCTTCAAACCCAGCTACAGATACATAAACAGTTTTAAGGGGCACTCCTCTGGCATTAACATTCCCTCCCTGTGGAGGGAGGAGTATTGTGGGGCTTTCTATTGTGACTATGTCTCCCGAGACATATCCTTTAGATCCCTTCCATATGGCAGCTGGGTCATTAAAAAAATTACTCTGTGAGGGCACCCCCTCGTCATTTTCAGGGGGGATATATTGGGGCGCCACTAGGTCATCATCAGGATTTCGAAAAGGAGTCCCATCTTCTTGCTCGATGGGGAGCCCTTGGTATCGGCACCCCTCCCCCCTATATTGCCAGTAACAAAACTTAGCTTGGACTCCTCTAGAATTAACATTAAAGTTTTCTAAATCTAAGGGAGAATTCAATTCGAATTCTACGAATACCTTAGACTCCTGAGTCTTTCTCCCCATTATCCACTCCTCGTCTAGCAGTTCAGCCTTGCTGTCTGCTATTCCAAATGGATTTCCCCCATCAAAATTATCATCATCTAGAAATTTGAGTTGAACCTTTTTTCTTACGACTTTTGCATTTTTAAAGTCTTTGTGATTTTGGAGAAGATTGGTAATAATGTTGTTCACATTAGCCACTCTTATTTTGGGACGCGCCAGCTTACCATCCCCCAACACATCAAAACCCTCGCTTTCCATGGTAAGGGGAAGGTATTGGATGCCTTGCCACTTAATTGATTTATTAAAAATAGCTCCCCCGTGAAACCCCATATATACTGTTGGTGTATTGATCCTATCAGGATAAACCTTGAATAATTCTAATATCGCAGTAGGCTGTAGATCTAAAAGACTACTTGCTGCTTTGTTGTGTCCTTCTGCCGCCATATTTAAATTTACACTTTATTATTATATAATATAATAAAGAAGTGAAAATTAAACGTATAAAAGACGCTTCAGCGGTTTGGTCGTTTTTTTACGCTTACTCTGTGAAATCCAAGCCTTACAGCGGCTGCGAGTTTGCGTCTCCGCGCCTAAGAAAAGAAAAAATAAAAGACTTTTTTGAGGAGTTGGTTTCCACCTCTAAAATATACATGGCTGAAGAAGAGGGGGAGCCTTTTGGGTTTATGTTTGTTTCAGAAGAGGAAAACTTTATGTATCTCAGATTTGCTTTCGGGATTAGCACTAGCAGTAAATTCTCGCACACAAAATGGACGGAGTGTGTTTACCGTCTTTTTGATTCTCTTTTAGAACAACATAATAAAAATTACTTTGTAGCAGAAATATCGCGAGAGCATAATGTGGAGGCGTTTAAAAAGTGGATTGAAAAATATCAAAAAAGGGCTATAGTATTTAAAGACTCAAAAAATACCATAGTTTGGTGTAAATCAGAACGTATGAGTGTAATATTTAAGGTGGTCGGAACAAACAAGACCACAGAACACCTAATGGGGAAGGAAGCTTCGCTAGGACATACCCGCAAGGGACCACGCCATGTAGTGCGAGAACTTTTTTTCGAAAACGACCGTTATATTTTAGATGAAAAAAGTGTTGACTTCCTTCCAGACTGTGTTTTAATTCACGGGATGTTGTCAGACGACAAAGAAAATGTTGGAAGAGTAGCACTTGAATTTAAACCGCAAAAATGAGTAAAAAACCAGTTATTTATAGGGTATACACCCGCAAGGGTCAGTTCCACCATTGTTACAGTTCGGCCTTGGAAGGGGCATTGGGCTGGGCAATTGATTGCGCCAAAGTAGTTGGCGGCTCCGTTAGGGAGGTTACTCCCGAGGGAGTGGAAACAGAGGTATTCTCCTGTTCTAAGGAAGCAGATGTTAGCACTACTTAAATCCCTTATAAAATCTTTAGAATTATTTTTAAATCTTAAAAACAAGAGATTCTATTATGATCTTCACCGTGAACAAAGAGAACGAGAAGATGAAATCCTCCAAGAAATTGAAAAGCTTAGGGGTAGCGGGGATGGCAATGATGCTGATCGCGCTGACCTCTTGCGGAAGCGACTCACCACCGAGCGTGAGCAATTTGAACATATATCAGCCTTCTACTCTGAGACTCAGGATGAATAGCCCCATTCAAACAAAGGATGGAACCTATACCCCCCAAACTGATGAGGTTTGGCACTCTGATGCTCGTTTTAGGAGGCTTGAAAGAGAAATTTATTCCAAATGAAACAAATAATCATCCCCTCCAAAGAGGAGGTTGAAGCCGAAATAATTAAAGCAAGAGAAATTCTTGAAAAATATGGTATTGATAACGCACACCCAGAACTCCCAGTTGACTGGGCTGCATATTTTGAGCGGGCTCAGAAGCAGTTAAACAAGTCGGGTAGTCGTCAACACAGTGGGACTCTCGTATTGACTGATTGGTATCCCCTAAACAGAACCCTCTTTTTGGACAGTCATGTGCAGTTAAAGGGATCGGTGAGAGCGGGGCATCATCTAGGATCTTCCTGTGGTTTTCGCGCTGAAGAAGATTTTGAGGGCGACTGGATTCTCAGCTGGAAACAACCAAACAAAAGGTCATTTTATAGCAACTTTGGTGCGGGGATTCGTAATATACACATACAATCACAGCACGGTCTCAACGGTGTTTGTTTTCGTGGTGCCCAACAGTCAGCGGGGGTAGACAATTTGGTGGTGCGCGGATTTGGTGAGAATGCTGTGGGGGTCAAGTTAGGGGGAGATACTTACTCTGTCCGAGATGTATTTAGTGATGCAGCTAAAGGTGGAGAGGATTCTGTTGCGAGAGAGGGTGCAGTTGCATTTGAGCTTGGTTCAAGCAGGGTTTATTCTCTTAGGTTGGAGAATATTACCTCTCATAATTGTGGAACAGGACTCCAGTGGGGGGATGCTCACCAAATAACGATTGAAAATTTTGAGACAGAGCTGACCACGCAGCCCCTTGTGTGCACATGGGATGCGAGAGGAATAAATATTAGAAACGGTTGCTTCCGTCACACAAAAAACCTTCTTAAACTAGAGAAAGTGCGTTGGCCTTCCGATTCCCGAATAAAAATCGATGGGATGATGGCAGATAACTCACCTGGGGAAATACTCCTTCCCAATGGAGATCAGGTAATCGTTCCCAAAAACTTTGATCTGGTAATTGAGGGGGACAGGACAAAAGGGTTGAGGGTGGTAGATCTTAAGAAGATGCGCGAATCTTACTTAGATAGCATTAGTGCTGGCGTAGGCATCGGCACCTCCGCGTAAATTAGTTATGAAAAAATTATTTATACTTCTCATGTTGGGGCTGGCCCCTTTGATTAAGGCCGACGAGACACGCTACAGAGCTGTTATGTCGGGGGTCACCTGAGCGGATTGCCAGAATGATGTTCGTCGAGCATTAAAAACTACATTTGAAGCTGTTAATATAAACATTATTAAAAGTGACAAGCCTCGTTTCCAAGAGGTGACCTTCACCGCTTCTGATAAAAGCATTACGAGGAGAGCCATTGAGGCAGCAATGGGAAAAGATAAAGACCGATATCAAGTTTGGAGATTAATAAAAAAGGTGGGGAAAAAATAGCGACAGCGATGAATACGTATTCACATGTAGATAATAAAAATAAGCCCTTATATTCTCTTTTATGACACAGAATGTGTAAAATTAATTTGACAATCGCTTTAAACCGTTAATAATACAAAAATATGAAGACACTATTATTTAGTCTTGCAACCATGTTGGGCGTTACCCTTGGTAACGCAGGTGTTACTATCACTAATCTCTTGGAGAGTGTTTCTCCTGAGCTTGGCGTTAACTATAGCAATTTATCGACTCATCGTGGCGTAGCCACAAGAGAAGATTCTCTTGCTTTTTCTGCCCTTGTGGGAATTCCCGTTGAGGGAGCGCATCTTTCTGTGGGTATTGACCTTCACGATGTTGATGGCGATACAGAGAAAGATTGGTCTGTTGCTTATGCTCGTCCAATTGAGATTTTTGGTCAGAGCTTGGGCGCTAGAGCGCATCTCAAGAGGATTGATTCCTCTAATGGGGGTTGGGAAGAGGTTGGTCTTGCGCTAACTTATGCCCACGATATTGCTGACCTCACGGCTACCGTGTGGCACGAAGCTGATTCGTCTGGCCCTTATGGGGTGGAAGTGATGGTTTCTCGCGATTTCGCTACTCCCGTGGCGAATCTTACTATTACTCCATTTGCGGCAGTTAATATTGCTGACGAGTATGATGGGGTAGAAGCTGGGGTCGCAGCCACCTATGAGCTTAATGATAGTCTCTCTCTCTTTGTGAAGGCGGCTTATCATGACAATGATCTTGATTCTTCTAGTGCTTATGCTTTAGAGCATGATTGGTCGGTTGGTGGAGGGGTTTCTTTCAGGTTCTAAGATAAATCTTTTAAAAACGAAATAAAAAGTCCCCCTAGTGGGGGGCTTTTTTTTGTAGAAAGTGTAACTAGTTTAACATGGAACCTGAAAAGTCTATAATAAAAGAGTTTCTTGGCGGGGGGTGGCTTGTTCCTTTAATCGGGGCTGCTGCTATGTTTGCTAGGCTTCTGACTGGCACTAACCACCTTACTGTTAAGGAGCAGTTTAAAAAGATTGCAATCGCTGCAATTGCCGCAGGAATTGCTTGGTTTATCCTAGAACAAACAGAGGTCTCATCCCTTATGAAGGCAGTAACGTATGGTATAATTGGTGCAGTAAGTCCAGAAGTAATCGGAGGAATTGTTTGTTTGGCTAAAAAGTTTGAAAAGCACCCGTTAAAATTCCTTAAAAAGAAATCTAAATAATGAATTTTAAAGGTAAAAGAGAGGTAGTAAAGGCCGTCCAAAGACTTTTGGGTGTTTCTAGTGATGGAGCAGACGGTCCAGTAACTTGGAACGCTATACTGGCCAAATTATCCACCAAGGAACCCGCGATTTCTGGGAGCAGCATACCCGAGAAGATGGTATCGTTGGCCCGTGGAGAGATTGGTGTTTCCGAGGTAGATGGAACTAATTGTGGCCCCAAGGTAGACGAATACAAGGCGGCGACATGGCTCGACGCCGATAAAGGATGGCCTTGGTGCGCGGCTTTCATCTGCTGGCTTGTAAGGGAGGCTATAGAGGGTGAGGATGTGAAATTCTCAAGACCCAGAACAGCGGGGGCATGGGACTTTGAAAACTGGGCTAAACAACAAGCCGCGAATGGAGTGGGGCTTCGCAAACCCACCAACGAGGACATTAATGCTGGAGACATTATAGTTTTTACTTTTTCTCATATCGCTATCGCTATCGCAGACGTAGATTCAAGGGGCTATGTGAAAACCATTGAGGGTAATACTAATGGAGCAGGGAGCCGAGAGGGTGGTTCTGTGCTAGAAAAAAACAGACATGTTTCTAAGATTAGAAGCAGAATAAGAATTCTGTAGATTTTTGTTGACACGGGGGGAAAACTCTCTATTGTGGGCGTTGATGAAAGAACAAGCGATTCAAGTCCGCAAACAAGATGTCCTCAGGTATGTTTTGGGGGAGTCTGGTTACCATCCCGTTGAGGTTTCCCTTGATGAAAATTATTTGCTTAATGAACGTTATGAGGCGTTTGATGCCTTTATTTATGATAGTCATTTAAAGAAGCGGATTGTCCAAGAGTTGGATTATATTAATTTTTGCAAAGAAGTTGACAAGTTGAGGCGCATGTCATTGAGCGGCGAGCCGATAAGCAAAAGAGAAATCTTCTCTATGTGTGTCGAATTACAGGAAATCGCCCCTAAGAAAGTTTTAGTTGATGACTCTCTTGATGTTTCGGAGATGCCTGTAGTTGACAACAAACAAATTAAAAAAATATTTGGCTTAGATGGGTCAACGTCTACGTTTGGCGATTTCAAAATGACCGCAGAGGATCACGCTCTAGAAGAATACGAACAAGAAAAAAAGAAACTATTCGAAGGACTTGAAGAAGATGAATAATTTTTCCGAATTAGAAAGCAAGGTAATCGGTTGGGCAAAAGACCGAGGTATCTTTGATAATGGAGATACTTTAGCTCAGTTAGACAAAACACAGGAAGAACTTGAAGAAACAATTCTTGCTGTAAAAAATCTACGAGACTGGCATCAAGCGATGGATCGCGAGCCTAGTCATGTTCACGCCAAAACAATAGAAGCATTAGAGAATGAGGTGGCCGATGGTATCGGAGATATGTTGGTGACCATTATTATTGCAGCTGAAATGGTTGATCTTGAGAGCACTTCTTGTTTGCAGTTGGCTTACGATGAGATCAAAGACAGGACTGGTAAGATGGTCGAGGGGCAATTTGTTAAGGACAAATGAAGACTAAACAATCATCCTCCTACGAAGAAAAGAGAAAGAAGAGTTATAAGGGATTTAACTCTAAAAAGAAGACTTCTTTTAACAAAGCCAGCAAATTTTATAAGAAAAAATCCAGAGGACAGGGGAAATAACGGTTGAAATACCATTAAAAGTGTAAATAATATTAATAACAACTATTTAAAATGGACATTATTCTTCAATTAATTCAGGATAACCCTTGGTTTGGCGTGGTAACTAGCGCTATTGCACTTGCTTCCGCTGTGGCCGCAGCTACCCCTACCCCCACAAAGGGGAGTCTCTGGTCGAAGGTCTACGCAGTCATCGACTGGGCAGCTTTAAACATCGGAAAAGCAAAGGATAGACGCTAATCCCGATACCATACGCCTCATGAAAACCCCCATCCATTGCGGGTGGGGGTTTTTTTGCTTGCGAAGCTAACCAATTCCTCTATAATAAACCTATGATGTCAGATAAAGCGCGGGGTTTGTCGGGTTCTAAGCATGTAGCCCACACCCAAAAACTAATGGATGAATCCACAGAGAGGTATCACGGCTCTTGTTTATCTGCTGGTTTGACGATCAAGAAAGCCACCAAAAAACAAGACATCGGTCATGTTGATTTCATAATAAACGGTGAAACTGTAGATTTAAAAGGATTAAAAAACTCCACCCGAGAGGGCAAAATTCTCCTAGAGTTCTTCAATGTCCGAGGAAAGACGGGGTGGTGCAATGAAAAGGGCACTCCCTTGTGGGTAGCTTTTGATTTGGGGGCTTTTTTCCTCCATGTAAAAAACATCGACCTCTACAACCTCGCAAAAGAAAAATGCGACTTAAGGGACACGGTTACCCGAGTAGATGAGTGTCTCTATAAAGGATATAGACGCAAGGGACGAAAAGATTTAATGTCTATGGTTCTTCTTAAAGATGTCTTGGAGAGCTGCGAGCATTGGTTCTTACCCTATGCTAAATACCAAATACCTCTTGAAGAGGTTTAGGGAGCGTCTGCTACTATGTCGGAGGCAGTCATGTTTTCCATTAGTCCTGCATATCCGTTGACTTGTTTAACGGAGACGTTGTCGAGGTAGAGAGTTGAATCACCGCCAAGGCTTTGGAAGACCTGAAAAGAGCTACTAGAGCCTGTTGCAGTTGCTGTGGTGTAGAAGGTAATATTTGTCCAAGCACCCGTTACTGCTAGGTTGTGAGACGGATCAAGGTCACTACCGTCTCCATCTTTGAGCTTCATAATCCACCGATATGTGGGACCAGCGGCTATCTCCAAGTAATAATAGAACGACACCTTATACACTGTCCCAGCGACCAATGAAAACGTATCGCTCTTGAGTCCCTCTGATCCTGCGTTGGCAACGCACTTCCTTGAATACGTTCCAGAATATACTTGTTCCGTGCTACGTTCGTTAGTGGTTGGAGAACCAAGGTCGTTCCAATTATCGTCAAGCTCCATGTCCCCGTTGAGGACCAATTCGCTCCCTAGAGTAGGATTTACCTGATCTCCGATTAAGCCGTTTCCAGCAACATTTCCGTCGTCTAAAGGTCCGTCGCCCATTCTCCACCATGCGGTTGGGCTGTATGGGGCGAGAGATTGGGGTGTCCCGCCATTGTAGATGGCGAGGACTTGGGCGGCAGAAAGGGCTCTGTCGAAGATTGCAACTTCGTCGATCTTTCCGTCGAGAAACTGGGTGGGGTGGGGATGGCTTATTGCCCCAATAAGAATATTGGTGTCGGGATTCGTCGCAGCGTCTTGCGTGTAGGACATGGTGTCCCTAGAAACCCCGTCGATATAGTAGCTCGCAGTTCCACCGTCCGCGACGAGGCAGATGTGGAGCCATGTGTCTACCGAAACGTAAGCGCTAATATCTGTTGTTCTTTTGAAGGAATCTTGGACGCCGAACTTGGCGTTGGTGCCGTTAAACCCGCAGTAGAATCTGTGGCTGTTGCTCGCCCCACATAGTTGGTCTCCATTAAAATTGTCCATCTTGCACCAGAAACACATCGTGGCATTCGTGTTGATGAAGTCGGGTTGGTAGTTAGTGTCCACATAATCATCAGCGCCATCAAAAACGACACTATAGGTATCCCACTTATAATCTCTAAAATCTCCCGTTCCCTGATAACTAAACCCTGCATTATAGGGTTCCAAAAACAATCCCGTTGCGTTGGGTTCTGTGGGTGTCCAGCTTGTATAAAGGGAATTAACATTGCGATTATATTCTCTTATTAAATGCTGGGAATCCCACTCTCCTCCCTGACCACTCAACAAATACATACCAGTGACCTCACCCCTGAAAGTGGCCCAATCTGGCGATGTGACCGCAGTGCTGGAATGTATTTGTCCTAATAGGTCAGTAGGCATTTTGATTAGTGTGGGTCAGGCGCTGTCCAATCAGGACCACTCATGATTTCAAGTATCTCTGCATGGGTATAGGTAGTAATCCCATTAAATACCGCAGGCCTTTCGCCTTCGTATTTTAAGACAACCCTATCTGCTCCCTCTCCCTCTACGGAATGGCGCAAGGTGTCGAAGGATGACTCCATCGCCGCGTCCATCATCCCCGAGGTTACGTTAGAAAAGGGAAGGGTCATGTAATGTCTGTTATTATAATTCATATTTTTTTTATTTTTAAGGTGTATCCGCTCTTAAAGCGGCGTCATTAATGATAACTCCGTCAGTTGCCCCCCGAATTACGGCTGGGTTGGCAATGGAGGTAGTGTTGATTGTAACGGTTTGCCCACTGGTCGCCGTGAAGCTGGGTGCTCCTTTGGTGGCCAAGGCGAAGTTGATATCTAGCACTGGGGTTTCTGTTGGTGCCGCTTGGTTGGCGACCGCTGAGTTCCACACCCGTGCTCTCTGCACGGAGCCGTTAAACGGGAGACTCCCTCCCGCGTTGTTAGTGCCAACCTCAAGAGGGGCCGAACTATTGTATAGGGCGGTTGCGACACAAGTCACATCGGTGCCCAGTTGGACCCCATTCACATAGAATCGAACATCCAACCCGTTTCGCATCACCATGAGGTCGGCGGTCGCTCCAGCAGCCAACACATTTGCGGCAGTCGAAGTATAGGTATTAGTGGCAGACCCATTAAAAGACAAAGTTAGTTCCAGTTTTCCGTCCGTTCGTAAATACAGATACCACGCACGTTGGTTGCCCGTTGAGTTATACTTTGAGATTAGCATCAAGGAAGCGGAAGGAGTCCAATCCGCCGTCGTCACACCTTTCGCTTCCAACGTGAAGTCAGTGAACCCGTCCAAGTCGGCGGCATCAGGGACACTGGCGTAATTTCCCGCAACCGCAGGCAAAAACAAAGCATTTGCGTCGGTTGCAGCAGCGTCATGAAGGATGCGATAACAATCGCCGTCTCCCATTCTCCACCATGAGACGGGGCTGTATGAGGCGAGAGATTGGGGTGTCCCGCCATTGTAGATGGCCGTAATTTGTGCTGCCGACAGAGCCGAGTCCCAGACGGCTACCTCGTCGATGTTGCCGTCGAACGGGTAAGAGGATGATGAATATGCCCCGATAATTGTTTTGAGACCCGCAAAGTCCATGTCCCCAGCGGAAGGGAACGTGCCAGTGGTGCCAAGGGCAGTCTGGTCAACCCCGTCTACATACATCTTGCTGTTTGCCTCGCTACCAACCGAATAAACGCAGACGATATGATGCCAACTCGCAGTGTCGGTGAATGCAGCAATGCGTTCCCACCCACCACCATTGAGCTTGAATCGCAGGTGGTTGCTAGCCAACGCTACGTCGATTTCACCATAAGCAGCCGAGAAAGGGCCAATTTCAAACATCCCATCGTCTCCGCTAGTGACACCCGCTTTGAACCACATCGAGACCGTCAGACTCCCAGCGTAATTGTCTCCCAGAGCATCCCCAAGAGCTGTTCCTGCGTCCACATACTCATCAACGCCATCGAAAAGAACACTATAGACATCCCATTTATTACTTAGGGGTGTGTCTGCTACTATGTCGGAGGCTTCCATGTTGATCATGCCTCCCTGATTTCCGTTATAGTCTTTGACTGATACGTTGGTAATAGAGCCTACAAAGTCGGAGTAAGCCTCAAAGTAAGCCTTACCGCCAACATTTGTGAAAAAAGTATATTTTTTGTGACCCACGCTAGTCTCAACCATATCAAAGATTACCTGAGATCCGTTGACCCAATACTTAAGTCCTTCGCCGTTAGTGGAAACTAAATCAAATTCTAGAACACAGGCTTTATTTATTGTGTGGACATGATCTTGTATCAACGAGGTAAAACTTGCTTGGGTTCCATCACAAGAGGCTACTCCTCCAGCGATACTCCACCCCGCCGCCTTTGTCCAATCTGTGTCAGAGGCGAAATTCCCGTTCGTTATCAGTTCGCTCCCCAAAGTCAGGTTCATCTGATCTCCGATTATTTTGTCACCCCCATCATCTAAAAGCCCGTCTCCCATTCTCCACCATGCGAGGGGGCTGTATGGGGTTAAGGATTCGGGTGTCCCGCCATTGTAGATAGCTCTGATTTGCACTGCCGACAGAGCAGAATCAAAAATGGTCACTTCGTCCATGAGTCCCTTGAACTCCCGTGCCGTGGAGTGGTTCCAAGTGCCAATCCGCATATTGGTTGTGTCACTGGGAGGACGACTAGTATCTGCCGCCGTAGTGTCGAGACTTCCGTCGATGTAAAATTTGTAATTCGTTCCGTCCCATGTCCACACGACATGATGCCATGTAGCGTCTGTTATGACCCCCACGGAGGAAGATTGCGTAGACTCATCAATCGCTCCAGCAACTTGCCCATTAGTCCGAACCCACAGTGCGTATCCCTTTCTACCGCTGCCTTCATCCGATTTATCTACGATGCGTTTGGAATTATCATCCGCAGAAACGTCATCAATTTTAATCCACGCGGAAATGGTCCCGTTGGAATTGTAGAGTCGTAAGGCTCCCGCTTGACTGCCCAGCTCAACGTAATCATCTACCCCATCAAAATCTAAACTATAAGTGTCCCACTTATAATCTCTAAAATCTCCCGTTCCCTGATAACTAAACCCTGCATTATAGGGTTCCAAAAACAATCCCGTTGCGTTGGGTTCTGTTGGCGTCCAGCTCTTATACAAAGAGTTAATGTTTCTATTGTATTCTCTTATTAGGTGTTGGGAACCCCACTCCCCCCCTTGGCCGCTTAATAAATACATTCCAGTGACCTCACCCCTGAAAGTAGCCCAATCTGGTGACGTAGTGTCGGTGCTGGAATGGATTTGTCCTAATAAGTCGTTGGGCATTACTCTATTAGTTACACCTTTTTCAGAAATGTTGAAATTGTGCTTGAAATTTGATTTAAATTGTCCTAGAATACCTAGGAGATTATGAGGAAGAGTGTAAGTCGTCTACAGCAATGAATATTAAATTAATAAAAATACTATACGCAATCCTGTGCATTTTGGCGGGATTGACAGTGGGATTAGTTTTGGCCCTTTATGTGGGGATAATGTCCTTCTTACACACTTTCATTGTGTTTCCTGTTCAAGTTTATAAGGGATGCGTAAAAAGCGCTATAGACAAAAAGAACGGAGAAGACTCAGATGATGTTGGGGGAATGTGGGAGCGTCACATACGCAAGATGAAAGATCTAAACGAAAAGAATTAAAATAAAAAACAATGACATCAATTGACATCAGCAGGTGGAATCACAATATTGGGCTGGGTGATCCTCATTACTCGTTAGTTTTACGAGACAGCAAAATATCAGACAAGATATTAAGAGCCTTAAAGCTTAAAGAAGAAAAGGAAAATTTAGTTTTCCCCTTTTTCTCTTTGCTCGATCCAAATAAGATCGTTGGAGCATTTACAGCTACGTGGAATAAAAAACAAGACTATCAAGGGCTAAGGGGACGCGCTAACGATTATCTTTATCCCTTGTGTGTTCCCAATGTTGATTTAGATCCGACCAAATTACTTCACCTTGTGAGATCTCCTCTTTCTGTGGCCGAGTATTTAAGTGATAACAAAAATGCCATAGCGTTTTGTCGGGACGATAAAATATCGGATAGCTTGGTTGAGTATATTATTAATAATGATATCAAAGAAATAAAATGCGTGGGTCTGCGGAGAAGCTATATTTTGGAAAGAAACCTTTATGAAGCTGGTCACAATTGTCTTGTAAGGTCATGAACACAAAAGAACTACTCCAACTCCATGATGATACCTGCAACGCTTGTAGGGTAATCATGCAAAAGAAAAACAGTGACTATACTGGCGGCAAAGGTGCCACCGATGTGTTTGCTAATTTTAATGCATCTACAATACTGAACATCCACCCCGTTCAGGGATTACTCCTCCGTGTAATCGACAAAATACAAAGGATTCGTTCCTTTACTAACGATAAAGAGCTGTTGGTCCCTAATGAAACCGTGGAGGATGCCTGTGATGACATAGTAAACTATGCTATCTTAGCTAAGGCAATGCTGATGGAAGAAAGATCCCAGATCGAACAGGATTCGCCAAATAAAGAACCTTATCCATACGATTTGGTGAAATAAGGGTGCGTAGTCCAACTGGCAGAGACAACGGACTTAAAATCCGTCCAGTGCGGGTTCGAATCCCGCCGCGCCTACCATATTTGCGTGGTTTGTGTGTAAATATAAATATGAAGCCCCTTTCTCAAATATTAATCTTTTTATTAGTATTTTTGTCCCCTGTCAACGCCCAACAATCAATATCTACTTATTTTGGGTTCCATACCGAGGTGGTGCGAGCACATGCGACTACCCCGCTTTGTTCCAATGTTACCCCTCTCCCGAATGAGTCGTTTAACCAGACAATTGAAGAACTCTTTGGTCCGAACAACGAGATCGGCCTCAAGGCAGGTAACATACAAACGGGAGACCCAGATATAGTGTGGGTCGAGAACAGGGATGAACGGGTGCCAATTCATTACGACAACGGTTGGCGTAGCGTCGAGTTTGAAGGTGAGAATATGTCTGGTTTCATAGCTAAGGACAGTAATTTCTCCATTGAATCGCATAAGGATTTGGATTGGTATATTGGTTTCTTAGGATACGTTTCCCAAAAAGCGATGGTCTATGATGTCCACGCGGGATATAATACCCTCAATCGAGGTTTTCCCGTGCCTATTCGGCTAGACAAGTCAGGCATAGCAACATCTGCTGGATTCAAGTGGGGGGACGAGCTGACAGGTGATATAGTCTATATATTTAATAATGACGGGGCCTTT
>Ga0208011_1000229_pt1 | contig 23898 bp, 25 predicted proteins | sample 7_EtaG_FD_184080 | JGI IMG/M metagenome (GOLD analysis project Ga0208011, IMG submission 184080) | Marine viral communities from the Subarctic Pacific Ocean - 7_ETSP_OMZ_AT15161 metaG (SPAdes) (version 2) | ecosystem: Environmental > Aquatic > Marine > Oceanic | place: Pacific Ocean | collected...
GAAAGCCTTTGTGGAGTTCCTGTCGGACACCCTGTCGCTGCCGCGAATCCATCAGGCCATCCGGGACGCCGGATATGAACCTCGGGAGCCGGATGCCAGCGCTCAAGCCAAGGAGGGCAATGACCTTCGCCGGAAAGTGATCTTTGCTGCGACATTGACCATCCCGGTGGTTCTTATTGCGATGGGTAAGATGATTCCTGCTCTTGAGGCTTTATACGCGAGCGTCTTGTCTCATCGGGGCTGGATGGCTATTGAATGGTTGCTTACCACGCCGGTGCTGTTTTACGCCGGGTCGCGGTTCTTCCGGTCCGGCTACGCTGAGCTGCGCCATGCCAACCCCGGCATGAACAGCCTGGTAATGATCGGCTCCAGTGCCGCCTATTTCTATTCCGTTGCAGCATTATTGGTTCCCGGATTTTTCCCCGCCGGCACGGCCGAGAGTTATTTCGAGGCGGCGGCGGTTATTGTGACGCTCATTCTACTGGGGCGCTACTTCGAGCACATTGCCAAAGGCCGGACGTCGGAGGCGATCAAAAAGCTTCTGCAACTGCAGGCCAAGACCGCCCGTGTCATTCGGGACGGGGAAGCCGTTGAGGTTCCGATTGAAGCGGTAGTGCCTGGCGACCGTATCCAGGTCCGCCCGGGCGAACGCGTTCCTGTTGATGGCGTGGTGGAAGAGGGACAGTCCTACGTGGACGAGTCCATGATCAGCGGCGAGCCGGTGCCGGTCGCCAAGCAGCAAGACGCCGAACTGGTGGGTGGAACCATCAACGAGAATGGTTCACTGACGTTTCGGGCGACCCGGGTGGGCGCGGACACCGTTCTTGCGCAGATCATTAGCATGGTGGAATCGGCTCAGGCCGATAAACCTCCGATTCAGGAATTGGCCGACAGGATCGCCGGGGTTTTCGTACCTGTTGTGATCCTGCTTGCGATCCTGACGTTTATCACCTGGTTCAGCTTCGGGCCTGCTCCGGCACTGTCCTTTGCCTTCGTCACAACGGTCAGCGTGCTGCTGATCGCCTGTCCCTGCGCGATGGGGCTGGCCACGCCGACGGCCATTATGGTCGGAACCGGCAAGGGCGCCGAAATGGGCGTGCTGTTCCGCAAAGGGGCAGCCCTGGAGACACTGGCTCGAATGGACACCATCGTCCTCGACAAGACCGGCACCCTGACCCGGGGCCGGCCCGAGCTGACGGATTTCATTCTGGTGGAGGGCCGCGAGGATGAGGTGTTGGCCTGGGTCGCGGCTGTAGAAACCGAAAGCGAGCATCCCATTGGGGAAGCCATCGTCAAGGGCGCCAGGGATCGGGGACTCACGTTGCCAGCGGTCAGTGAATTCCAGGCAGAGCCGGGCTACGGGATCCAGGCACAGGTTACCGGCCACCGGATCAATGTGGGCGCGGACCGTTATATGCATCGCCTCCGTATCGATTTGGCCAGTGTTGCCGACAGTGCGGTGTCACTCGCCGAAAAGGCGAAAAGCCCGCTTTATGTTGCCGTCGACGGCCGCCTCGCCGCGTTGATTGCAGTGGCCGATCCGCTTAAGGATGGTTCGTTGGAGGCGATTGCTGCGCTTAAGGCCGCAGGGCTGAGTGTGGCCATGCTCACCGGTGACAATCGCGCTACCGCCGAGGCCATCGCGCGGCAGGCGGGTATTGAACGGGTGCTTGCGGAGGTATTGCCAGACCAGAAAGCAGCAGAGGTAAAGCGTCTGCAGGAAGACGGTGCACGGGTCGCTTTCGTCGGTGACGGCATCAACGATGCCCCGGCATTGGCCCAGGCCGATGTGGGTATCGCCATCGGAACGGGTACTGATATTGCCATTGAGGCTGGCGATGTGGTTCTGATGCGCGGCGACCTCCGGGGAATTGTGGATGCGACAGCGCTTTCACGGCGCACCCGCAGAACGATCCTCGGCAATTTTGCCTGGGCCTACGGGTATAACCTGGCACTTATTCCGGTGGCAGCGGGTGTTCTGTTCCCGTTTACCGGCTATCTGCTCAATCCCATGCTGGCCGCTGGGGCCATGAGCCTTTCCAGCGTATTTGTGGTGACCAACTCCCTCCGGCTTGGCCGGTTTAAATCCGATAGCAGAGACTCTGCGGCAAGCAACGTAAGCGACAGCGGAGCAGCACAAGCCAGCGTCTCATAAGAGACCTGGCACACAGAAACAGGAGATTGACAGGATGACAAGTGAGGCATGCACGCTTGGAATGGCGGAAATGGGCTTGATATCCCTTTTGCTCATCGTCGCCCTTGCGCTTGGCGTCGCAGCCCTCGTCAAGCACCTGTTTTCCGGAACCAAAGATGATTCTGGAAGCACGAAGAAGAACACCAGAGGGATTATGAATACCACTCGGGAGCATGAAATCCATCGGGAGCCAGAGGCAAATACGGGGCTAAGGTTGAACGCAAAAGCAAAAGTAGTTGGCGTTCTGCTTCTGCTGGTTGCTCTGGTGGCGATCTACTGGATCATGCTGGAGACTGGAGTGCTGGCTACAGTGACCAACAAGATCGCGTTACGAGAATGGATCGATCAACTGGGGTATTGGGGACCGGTGGGCATCATCGGCCTGATGATCATGGCCATCGTCCTGAGCCCGATCCCCAGCGCCCCGGTCGCCATGGTCGCCGGGGCGGTTTATGGTTCCTTCTGGGGGACGGTGTTCGTGGTTGTCGGGGCCGAGGCCGGCGCCCTGATAGCCTTCACCATTGCCCGTTCCCTGGGTTACGACGTTATACATCGCTGGAGTCGAGTGCGCCCCGTGTTGAACTGGCTAAGCAAGGACCGCTCTCAGAGTACTTTGATGTTAATTATTTTTGCATCAAGGCTGGTGCCCTTTATCTCATTTGATGCGGTCAGCTACGCAGCGGGTCTGACGCCGCTCGCTTTCTGGCGCTTCGTAGTCGCAACTTTGGCCGGTGTTATTCCGGCGGCCTATTTGATTACAGCATTTGGCGGATTGCTAATGGCAACTGAGTCCGGACTGGTGACGATAATCCTGATTCTCGTCAGCGGCATTACCCTGTTGCCGATTATTGCGAAACTGCTTTTGGCCCGATGCGGGGTGCGCAAGAACGCGTTCCAGCAGTAAAAACCGGATCCAGACTCTTTGGATAGTGCAAGCCGTTTGCTACTACCTAACCCATAAAGATGGGAGCCTACCTGTTATGACATTCTGTTTGGCAAGGGCGCGGGGAACCGCTGAGTAATGGATCAGCTTCCTTCTTTACTTATCGCTGCCAGATTATGATGGCGATTGTGGCAGGCTTGCTACTCAACTGACCCCCTGCGTTCTGCCCGCGATTCCCATCAAGGTCCGGACCATCCTGCGGGAGGCCGGTAGCCAGCGGTCACATCGCCCGTTTCACCGGGCTCTTTGACACCGACAGCCTGGTTGAAGCAATCAGCCGCACCGAAAACTCACAACCTTAGATACCAGGGATGAAGCACGGTGACCCGACCCAAAGTGTGGCTGGCTGGCGTAGCGGTTTTACTGATCGCGGGCGCGGCCGCATTCGTTTTGATCGATAACAATTCCGTAAATATTGCCAGTCTCACCCAGACGGAGCGCACCAGTTCTGAAGCTCCAGCACCCATTGCCCGTTCGGGGCTGGCAGATTCTTCCGATAAGGTGCGCCAGAAAATTGTTGGAGATAGTAAAACACTGACAGCGGATGCCGGTGAAATCGTTTTGGCACTGGACATTGAACCGGGCTGGCACGTGAACGCCAACCCGGCGTCCATGGAGTTCCTGATTCCCATGGCCGCCCCGGGCGAGCCTCAAGGCTTATGCCCACTCCATGGAGGATGTCGAAGCGTCGTTAAATGAAAAAGAACGTTATGCCCAGTTTGTCGACCAACCGGCCCCTCTGTTTAAGCTGACCGAAAGCGACGGTAATATCGGCTCCCTGGCGGATTTAAAAGGCAAAACCGTTGTGCTCGATTTTCTCTACACGCGCTGCACTGAGGCTTGTCCTTTGCACATGAACCTGATCCGGCAGTTGCAGACCGGGGAAAAAGACGAAGGGCTGAGCGAAGAGGTGGTCTTCATCACGATTGCCACCGATCGTGAAGACGTCGCTGGGACCTGGGAAAACATGCGCGCCTACGGCAAGAATTTCGATCTCAAACCCGGCAATTGGCACTTTCTTTATCGAACCAGGGCTGAACCGCCAGGATTGACTTCGGAACTTGCCCAAGCGTACGGCGTTCGATTCACGGACACGGGTGACGGAGTCCAGGTACATGGTGTAGTCACTCATGTGATCGATCCAGAGGGACGGATGCGTGCCCGTTTTCACGGTTTAAAATTCCAGCCTGAACATCTGGTGACCTATCTCAAGGCCATCGCCATAGGCCCCAATGCCGCAGCCGATGATGGTTTCTGGAGCCGACTGCACACGCGTATTGAAGGCCTGATGCAGTGTAAGTAGTCCCTGTGGGTAGCAACCTACACCTGTAGCCTGAGTACCGGCGGCAATGCTCGCTTTTGCTATTTCATTAAACCCCTCCGTTTCGACTGCGGGGGAAGTTCCAGGTTCGGTCGGTCCCCAGGATTTTCTGATCTGGGAAACACCCCGAAATCTGCCCGAGCTCGCATTTGAAGACAAAAAAGGCAAGCCTTTAACGCTGGCAGATTTGCACGGCAAAGTGGTGTTGCTCAATATTTGGGCGACCTGGTGTGCGCCCTGTCGTGAAGAAATGCCGACGCTGGATTCACTTCAGGCTCAGCTGGGGGGGCGAGCAATTCGAAGTGGTCGCTCTGTCGATTGACCATGCGGGGCGCGGTGCTGTTGAGAAATTCTATCGGGAAACCAGTATCAAGCATCTGCTCATGTATATCGATCCGTCTACACTGGCTGCTTCAACTCTTGGTATAGAGGGCGCTCCAACAACGTTGCTCCTTGATCGCGAAGGCCGTGAGATCGGCCGCCTGGTCGGAGCTACGGAATGGGACCGCCCGGCCATGGTTGATTTTATCACTCGTACCATCGTCGAGATTTCAGATTGAACGTAACCCAAACTTAATGAAAGTCCTCAACAAAAGTCTTGACCTTAAAGTTGACATTAAGGGTATCGTTTATCCCAAGTAGCCGGGTTGCTGCACTTATTACTTGAACCCAAGAGGTAACAATAAAAAAAACCCCTGACCATGCAGGCACTCGTGGATAAGCTTTCGGACGAAGAGATTGAAGATGTGATTGAGTACCTGAAAACCCTCTGAGCAGATGACCAGAAAGCGTATCAGCGCGAGGCGAGCCAGAACGATACTTGAAACGATCAGACGACCCCATCGATGCCGATAATCGGTCGCCATAAAGGTAAATCAAGGTATGAATGAATTGTTTAACCACTCTGGGGCCTGGGGCATCGCACTGATCGTTATCGTTTTGGTGTCCTGGTTCTTCTATCGTTATTTCGCGCCAAAGAACTGGCGGGAGTGGGCCGGCGCCGGGGTGGTGCAGGCCTTTATCATCGCGCTTTATGCAGAAATGTATGGCTTTCCGCTCACCATCTATCTGTTGGTGCGTTTTTTCGGCCTGGACAGTGAGTATGTCAGCGCCAGCCTATGGTCGACCCTGGTCGGGCTGGGCGAAACCGGCATGTTGATCTCAATGCTGCTCGGTTATGCGCTCGCGTTCGTCGGGATCGGGCTCTTTATTAGGGGATGGCGTCAGGTCCACAAGGCACGAGGGGAGAACCGTCTGGTGACAGACGGGTTGTATGCGTATGTGCGGCATCCACAGTACACGGGACTGTTCATCGCCCTGTTCGGCGAAGGCGTGGTGCATTGGCCAACGCTGTTCTCGGTCGGTCTGTTTCCAGTGATCGTACTTGTCTACACATGGCTGGCACGACGTGAGGAACAGCAGGTGCTGAAGCAGTTTGGTGAGGAATATCGCGCCTATCAGCGACAGGTGCCGATGTTCATCCCCCAGTGGGGCCGATGGCGTCAGCTCGCTGCCGCTTCACGAGACAGCAGCGATGGCAAGACAAAATGACGTATTTCTCATGCAGCACGCTCATTGTCTGGATGGGAAAACAAACGATCCGCTGATTTTAAAGATATCAATTTTACTGAACCTTGAACGACATCGAAAGCAAAGGAGATAGAGCTGATGACATTGCAACTTGGAGAAACCGCACCCGATTTCACCGTACAATCCACCGAAGGAAACATTCATTTTCATGAATGGCTTGGCGACAGTTGGGCCGTCTTATTTTCACATCCCGCCGACTACACACCGGTCTGTACCACTGAGCTGGGTGCCTTTGCCAAGCGCAAGGGCGAATTCGCCAAGCGCGGCGTCAAGCTGATCGGTGTATCCGTCGACCCACTTGACTCCCATAATAACTGGGCAAAAGACATCGAGAGTACTCAGGGTACAGGGCTTAACTACCCCCTCCTTGCAGACAAGGATCGGGTGGTCGCGAATCTTTACGGCATGATCCATCCGAAAGCCGATCCCAAGTTAACCGTTCGCACGGTTTTCATTATCGACTCTGCCAAAAAAATACGTCTGACATTGACTTATCCACCCAGCACGGGCCGCAACGTTGACGAAATCATGCGAGTTATTGACTCACTTCAACTGACTGACAACCACAAAGTTGCCACGCCGGTTGACTGGAAAAACGGAGATGATGTGATCATCGTTCCGTCGCTTTCCTATGAAGAAGCCAAAGAGCGGTTTCCTGATGGATGGGATGAGCAGACGCCGTATCTGCGCGTTACGCGTCAACCAGGTCGGAAATAATACAGAATCCGCCAACTGAGCCTCACGTGCTGCTGATTAAAACCCGGGCGCACGCCTCGCGGAAGCGCCGAAGTCAGTGCTTCTGTGTCCTCAAATCGATTCCGCAGCCGTCTCAACAAGCACGGTCCAGATCCATTGGGCTTGCCTGGGGGCAACGGAGAATAGCTTCATTGGAGAGAGACAATGACGACGGCTTTTTCGAGGATATCCCGGGAATATGATGATCTATGGCTTTTGACAGAAGGCTACCGAGACTGGATGCTGAAAAAGATTCTTGAGCATTTGAAAATTCACACAGACAGTAAGTTCGCAGACCTGGGAGGTGGATCCGGTTTATTCACGCACCTTCTAAAGGAGGGTGTACCGCTTGAATCTGACGCTATATGCGTGGATCCCTCCGAAGCCATGCTCTTGAACGCCGGACAATACAGAGGTCTCCAGACATATTGTGAGTCTGCTGAAGTATTTGCCCAAAGGCAGATGCCGCTGAACCGGATCCTTATCAAGGAATCGATCCATCACATCCGGAATCGTCAGAGTTTCTGGAAAAAAATAAGCTCCGGTTTAACCTCCAATGGCCGTATCTTGGTGGTGACTCGGCCAAGCCTACCCGGGTTTCCTCTTTTCAAGCGGGCGATGACTGCTTTTTCAGAGAGTCAGCCGGAACTCGAAGTTCTTCTAAGTGAAATCTCTGCCTCTGGCCTTAGATCTGTAGCAAACACGGAGGAGTACTACGTCGAAATCCCGAAGGAGCGCTGGTATACAATGCTTCGGGCCCGATTTATGTCAAGCCTGACAAGCTTCACTTCCGATGAAATTGAGCAGGGCATTCTGGAAGTCGATGGCCAGCTTGATGGAGACCAAATTCGTTTCACTGATCGTGTGTTCTTTGTGGTGATTCAGCACAAGACAAAATGATTATGGTGAAGCGTATGTATTCAGTAAAAAGTGAGAAACTCGCCGACCGGATATTGCATGACGAGGTGCTTGCGAAGGTAGACCGAATACTCGACAAAGATCCATTTTTATGAATAGGAATCTGAGAACCAATGCTTAACTATCCAAAAATCGATCCGATAGCGATTTCATTGGGCCCATTGCAAATCCATTGGTATGGCCTGATGTACCTTGTTGGCTTTCTGGCAGCCTGGTGGTTGGGACGTCACCGGGCTCATCGATTGGGGTTGAGCACCGAAGCAGTCGAAACGCTGATTTTCTACTGCGTGATAGGCGTCATACTGGGCGGGCGCCTGGGGTATGCGCTGTTTTACGGCTTCGACAAGCTGGCGGACAACCCGTTCTGGTTATTCAAAATCTGGGAAGGCGGCATGAGTTTTCACGGAGGCTTTGCCGGAGTATTGGTCGCCGCCCTGGTTTTTGCCCGCAAACAAAATCTGCGTTTTTTCCAACTTACGGACTTTATCGCACCGCTGGTGCCGATTGGGCTGGGGGCAGGGCGCCTTGGCAATTTTATCAATCACGAGCTTCCGGGGCGGGTCAGCGATGTCCCTTGGGCCGTGGTGTTCCCCAATATGGGAGCGGCGCCACGCCACCCGTCGTCACTTTATGAGTTTGCATTGGAAGGTGTCGCGCTGTTTGCCGTGTTGTGGTGGTTCTCAAGCCATCCTCGCCAGAAAGGAGCAACGTCCGGCCTGTTCCTGTTGCTTTACGGGGTATTCCGCTTTTCTGTCGAGTTCGTTCGCCTTCCCGATCCGCAACTGGGATTTATCGCCTTTGGCTGGATGACCATGGGACAGTTGTTAACGTTGCCCATGATCCTTGGAGGTTTTGCACTAATTGCGTGGTCGAGACGCAAACCAATCGATAACGCAAAGGTTGCGGAAGCCCGATAAAGGCTAGCCTTGATCATTCGTTGACGCACGGAGAGAGCTTCAGCATGACTGAGAAAATGGCGCATTCCGGAGCGTGGGGTATAGCTGCGATCATGATCGTGTTGATCTCCTGGGTTATGTACCGTTGGCTTGCTCCCAAAACATGGCGCGAGTGGGGGAGCGCCGGGGTGGTGCAGGCGTTTATTATCGCGTTGTACGCAGAGATGTATGGTTTCCCTCTCACGGTATATTTGCTGGTTCGGTTCTTTGACTTGGACGGTAGTGAGCTCAGCGCGAATCTCTGGTCGTCTCTGCTCGGTATCGGCGAGATGGGAATGCTTATCTCGATGCTGCTCGGCTATGGTCTGGTGGTGGTCGGCATCGGTCTTTTCCTTCAGGGATGGCGAGAACTTCACCGTGCGCTTCAGCAGAACCGGCTCGCAACGGATGGACTCTATGGTTTGGTGAGACACCCGCAGTATACAGGTCTTTTTCTTATCCTGTTCGGAGAAGGCATCGTGCACTGGCCGACGCTGTTCTCCGTTGGTCTGTTCCCCATCGTCGTCCTTGCCTACAGCCTGCTCGCACGCAATGAAGAGCGACAGGTGATTGAGCAGTTTGGTGAGGAGTACCGAACCTATCAGCAGGATGTGCCAAGGTTTATTCCGCGAGTGGGCCGGCTTGCAAAACTCATCGGCAAGTCCCGCTCAGGTTTGGGCCGGACCGGGAAGTCTTAACCGACGGGCTGAGCCCGTGTTTTCATGGATAGTCACCGAAGTACTATCTTTGGTCCAATGAGTTTTATGTCCATTATTAACGTCATTGGTTGTCAAATAGATGTATCTTCGATGGTTGACCTTTAGAGCCAAATGAAAGAGCGGTGATGGAAGTTTAGGGGAGAGTTTATTCTATGCTAGATGTGCAATAAATAGCCAGACACAATTATTAATAGGTGGTTGGCTATTTATTTAATTTAATCACTCTGGCATCGTATCAATAATGAGTATGACGTCGAGGCATGACTATCTGGATCATTTTCTGTAAATTACCTTGGCCAATCTAAGATTCACTCATATCCTTGTGGGGCTGTTTCTCTTCAATGCAGCTCATTTTCGCGCTTTTGGTACTGACTGTTTTGTTAGGGTAACTGCGTGCTTCATTTATACGATCTGCCAAACCGGAATTGGCAGTGGCCATAGTAGAGAATAAAGCCGTAATTGCTGTGGCGATAATTACTTTTTTCATAATGTTCTCCTGCTTTTCCATAAAACCGGTTCAGTAATTCAGGTCGGTTTCAGGTTTGTGTGGTTTAGTTACTCTTGGTCAGGGCGCCGTCGGCTCAACTTTTGAGCCAGTCGGCGCTTGTGTCTCCACGAGTCAGCTTTGCCGCAGGGATTACCTTGCGGTATTTTTTTGACCATTTTCCATAGCCTTATGGTACGCCTGGCCCTCTTCGGTACTGATCATCTGTCGGCGAGCCTCCATGCCTACCTCGGACATTGCATAAAGCGTCATGTTTTTGTGCAAGCGCTGCATATCTTCATTCTGAAGAATGTTTTCAATGGACTGTTTGCTCGTCATTTGGTGGTGCATGGCCTTCATATCCTTATTATCTGACATGTTGTCCGCGAGTACGGACGTTGAAAGAGTAACCACTGTCGCTAATATAAAAAGTTTCTTCATTATTTCACCTTGAGTTTGATTGAGAGCTTAATTAATTCACCAACTTCTGAATCTATCTTGAGGTTTAGATGCGAATATTTGGCCAGCTAAAAAGTCTGTGATTTTTCTGCGATAAGATTGTCTTTTGGGAACGCCTTCCACAAACGATTTGACGCTTCCTGTCTTCTTTATCTTGCCGACCGAAGTGAGGCTATCGTTGAAGTCTACTTTAAGGTCAAGTGCTGTCGTCAACTAATTGGTGGGGCCTCAAAGAATATATTTAGATTATGCCAACTGTCGAGATTACTCGCGCTCCATGCACGGCACATTAGGTGCGACGTTTAATTTCTTGACCTTAAAGTAGGCTTCAAAGATAAGCTCCTTTGACGATAGATATTAAGTAGTTCCGCGAGCGTACTGATGGACCAAGATGGCCTGTAATAAGCCCACCGAACAGGCAAAAGAAGAGGATGTTTTCATCGTCTTTTATGTCTGACACAAGGCTGAACAGGCACAGGAAGTAAATCAGAACGTTGAGAGTGGTTTCATCGATGTGGGGTAGTAATGACGGCGTTTTCGAGAATTTCCCGGGACTATGATGATCTTTGGCTTTTGACCGATGGCTACAGGAACTGGATGCTGAGAAAGGCTCTTGGGCATCTGAGAATGCATCCTGGCAGCAGGTTCGCGGACCTGGGAGCGGGGACCGGCATATTTCTCATCTTCTAAAGCAGTGCGTACCGCATGAATCTGACGCCATATGCGTGGATCCTTCCGATGCCATGCTTTTGAACGCAGAACAGTACGGAGGCTTACGAACATACTGTGAGACTGCTGAAAAATTTGTCCAGAGGCAGGTGCAACTGGACCGGATTCTTATCAAGGAATCGATCCATCACATTCGGAATCGTCAGAGTTTCTGGACAAAAATACGCTCAAGTTTAATGCCAGACGGTCGTGTTTTGGTGGTGACTCGGCCCAGTTTTCCCGAGTTCCCCCTTTTTACGCGGGGGATAACGGCCTTCTCAGAAAGTCAGCCAGAGCTTGACATTCTCCTCGAAGAAATCTCTGCCCCCGGCCTTAACACTGTGACAAACACAGAAACATATTACGTCGAAATCCCGAAGGAACGCTGGTACACAATGCTCCGGGCCCGGTTTATGTCAAGTCTGGCAGGTTTTACTTCTGGTGAAATTGAGCAGGGTATTCTGGAAGTCGATGGTCAGTTTGACGGAGATCAGATTCGATTTACCGATCGTTTGTTCTTTGTGGTGATTGAGCACGAGTCAAAATAATCATGCTGGGGTGTACTCACGTGGTGTGCCGGATTTTTTCATGAGAGCGATGTGGAGACGATGAAAGTCAAAGAAATTGCGAGATTGGCGGAAGTCACCCCGGACATCGTTCGTTTTTATAATCGCGAAGGGTTACTCCGGCCACGACAAAATCCCAGAAATGGCTACTATGTGTATGGTTCGGAAGACCTGTGCCGTTTACGTTTTATTCGTATGGCTAATAAGCTGGGTTTGAGCCTGTATGAAATTAAAGTCATTCTGAGTCAAGCCATGGAAGATGGCTTGCTCAGTGGCGATCTGAAGGCACTATTTACAGACCGTCTTTCCTGGCTGGAGCAGGAATTAAATGAGCTCAAGCGACTTCGTGACGATATGAACGCTGCAATTGAGGTATGGCAACAGATGCCTGATGGTGCCCCCAATGGTCGTTCTGTCCAAGAGTTAATAGAGCAATGGAGCTAATGCCAATCCGGACAATTAATCGGTTGACCTTTGTGATGGGTGCATCTTACCATCTCGAAAATTTCCGTAAAATCAATAATCTGAGTCACTCTATTTGCCACGCTCGATGATTCACAAAGCCGTTATTAACCTGCTGTTGCTGATCATGGCGATGCAGCCAGTGCTGGCGTTCGGGCAATTCACTACAGAACCAACGGACGCTCACTCCCGAGCCGACCAAATGGCGATGATGGCTTGCTGCGACGACGGTTTACGTGAACTTTCTGAGCATTCCGAACAGGATATGGCCTGTGGTGACATGGCCTCGGCGGACTGCACTCTTGCCGCCAGTTTAGGTAACTGCAGTGCCATGTTATTTGGACTGGTTCCTGAAAAAGCAGGGGCGCCGACACAACCGGTTACCAGCCTGACGCCCTTTCATCTCCACGATAGCTACCTCAGCATCATCCTCGACACTCTGACACCTCCCCCCAACGCCTCAAAAGCCTGATTCGAGCCTTTTCGATTCGTTCGCACGTTCACACGAGGCCACAGGCCACGAACGCGCGGTCATAAGCTTTAAACGAGAAAGTATCAATGCGCATTGCCCTGATGGCGATAGTGATCGTCGTGGTCTTTGGTCTTGGCTGGTTCGCCAGTCAGCAAACCATGCCACTTTCGCACATTTGATGCCGGTACGGGTGGGAGCGTCCATTCCATTGTTTTAAGAGGGCATCAAAAGTAGAGATCAGGCCACCATGGCCAACTTCTGTTGTGGGGTAATGCCTCCGAGGGCCATGTTGGGCCGTTCATTATTGTAGGTCCATAGCCACTGCGTTGCATATTCCTGAACCTCTTCAATCGAGTGGAATAGGTATTGGGCCAGCCAGTCATAACGCACGGTGCGGTTGTAACGCTCGATATACGCATTCTGCTGCGGGTTGCCGGGCTGAATAAAGACCAGTGTAATATCGAGCCTCTTAGCCCAGGCGGCCAAGGTGGCACTGATGTATTCTGGGCCATTGTCGCAGCGAATTTGCATGGGCTTTCCCCGCCACTCGATGATCTGATCCAGGGCCCGGATAACACGCTCAGAGGGCAGTGACAGGTCTACCTCAATGCCAAGACCTTCCCGGTTGTAATCGTCAATCACATTGAACAGCCGGTAACTGCGCCCATCCTCTAACTGGTCATGCATGAAGTCCATGGACCAACTGATGTTGATGGCCGTAGGCACCGCCAATGGCTCGGGTTTCTCACGTACCAGCCGTTTACGAGGCTTGATGCGTAGGTTCAGCTCCAGTTCCCGGTAGATCCGATAAACACGTTTGTGGTTCCAGGGGTAACCCTTCACGTTGCGCAGATACAGAAAACACAAGCCAAAGCCCCAGTTTCGCTGATTATGGGTTAAGCGCACCAACAGATCCGCGATCTCGGCATTTTCACTGCTGAGCTTAGCCCGGTAGCGATAGCAGGACTCACTGACACTGAAGACCTCGCAGGCTTGGCGAATGCTACAACGAGCAGCGGCAACGGCTTTGTGCGCCATCTCGCGGCGGAGAGATGGCTTTACCACTTTCCCTCAAGAGCTTCCTTGCGCAACTCAGACTTGAGCCGTTCTTCGGCATACATCTTCTTCAGTCGCCGGTTCTCATCCTCAAGCTCTTTCATGCGCTTGATCATGGAGGTATCCATGCCGCCGAACTTTGCACGCTATTTTCGGCTTGCTTCAGGATCGCCATGATCTGGCTATCGGAAAAACGTGACTTCTTCATGCAGAATCTCCCTGCGTTTAGCTTACGGAAAATTTTACTTTTGAGCACCTCGGTTTTCGGGGGGATTACCGTGACTGGTTTCGGCCGCTAAATCTATTTCCGTAATTAATTAAACAACTATTTAAAGATCTTTAGAACCCCCTTTAGAAGTCCGAAAGATCTTCCGGAAAGATAAATAAAGTCTAAAAAATATATTTTAAAAAGTTTATTGGGGTTTTTTATGAGGATTTTTATTCTGGATAATCGTTTAATCGATAGTATGGTGGGAACGAAAATCCATAATGTTAAAATTATAATGGATTTATTATGACCTGGTAAAATTGATGTTTGTATAAACGCTAGAATCGGTAGAGTAATAAATGTTAGTGTAATTAAAAATACTGGGTCTTTTATAGATTTTCTAATTCTAATTATATAGTTTTCTGAATGCCAAATTTGTCGCCGTAAAAATTCCACGGCGGTTTTGGCGTTACCCAAGTGAGTAGTGTCCAGCGCATGATTAATAATTACCGGTACTCTTTCAGTAACTAGCCGGTGATGTAAATCGGTATCCTCACCAGAAGATACTAACTCATCAAAACCGCTTAGTTTAAAAAAAACGTCTTTCGACAGCATGGTGCTAGCACCTACCAAATATTTCGGCAAGGTCGGTTCGTCTTCTTTTTCTAAGAGCCATGCTCTTTCAATCCACGTGGCGTTCTCAGGTAACTTTACACCTCCTCCGTAAGCACTGTTAGGATGATCCCCAATTAACTTTTCCGCTCTGTTCAGCCAGCCATCATCTATAAGGCAATCCGCATCGATGAAAATGAGCATCTGACCTTGTGCTTGGGCTGCACCGTAATTTCTTACTGCTCCTACGTTTCCTTGCGGTAACTTAAACACCTTTGCTCGTTCGAAGCTAAAAGCGATGTCATAGCTACGGTCCTGGGAACCGTTGTCTACTACGATTACTTCATACCTAGTACTGTCTTGATTTGAATTAAAGATGGACTGGAGACATGAACCAATATGCTCCTCTTCATTGTAGGCAGGTATCACGAATGAAAAATAGGGTGGAGTGTTCATTGTTTCAGATTGTTGGTTCATTTTTCTCTAACCACCGAACGAAATTTTCCGTTTCTACCACGTGGAATTTCCTTGACGTGTTTAATTACTACTCGAAAGTCATCTCCGAGTCTTTGTTTGCAATTATAAATAAGAACACTCTCGTCAAAACTGGCAGCTGAATCTTTAACCAATTTTATGGTCGCGGAACCTGGGAGTTTTTGAACAACTTGTGCTTCGAGGATGCCACCAACACCCTTAAAGATATGGTCGATGCGCCCGATTTGGCGTCCGTCGTTGGTTTCGATGTAGTCATCGACCCGTCCATTGATGGATTTTAGCCCCGGTGTACCTTGTGCAGCGCACGACACGTCAGATAGGGTAGCCGTGTCCCCAAGGTTGTACCTAAGTAATGGCATTTGCTTATTGGTGAGGGAGGTAGCTAGAAGTCTGCCTGTATCATTTGAACCAGGACCTATTTGGATTTCGGTAATGCCAATCACCGGATTTGGTTGATAGATTCCATTTTTATCCTGCCCAGCAAACATAACGTATTCAGCGGTCCCGTAGTAGTCGTAAACTGGACATCCAAATACAGATTCGATTTTTTCCCGCTGCCACAAAAGAAGGGTTTCCGAATTGGTAACAACCACTTTTGGTTGAAAGCCCGGTTTAGAACCAGATTTTAGATAGTGAACTGCCAGATCATAAATCGCGGATGGGTAGCCAATAAGTTCTTTGGGTTGAAATTTATCCAACTCTTTCTTGTAGTGGGGAAATGTAGAGTCATTAATGTGGTAGCTTGAAAAAAGCCGTTGGTTTTCAGACTGGTTAAACCGCGAAAAGGGAGGGGCCATGTCATCAGCGGGTTTGAGCATTCTTCCTGCAAAGGTAGCTCGCCTTGAACCAAAGGGAACTCCGTGACTTTCTTCATGGTCGACCAGTAGCGCCATAGCCAATTTATAGGTACGCTCATCCACCTGCAGCGCTAACGGCGTACCAGTGCTGCCGCTGGTGTGCTGTACCATAAAGGGTTTCACGGAATTTTTGGGGCGGAAGTTATGGCTTTGATCCAGTATTGTCTGCTTACTCAGAACAGGTATTTTTGTTAGGTCTTCAATCCTAGTTATGTCTTGTGGACGAAGTCCGTGCTCTGCAAAGAGCGTTTGGTAATAGGGAATTTGGGTTGCGCAATAAGTCACCATGCTATGCAGGCTTTCATCCTGAAGCACCTTAACCTCTCGGGCGCTATACCCTTTGGCTTCCTCTAGCTCTTTTCGAACCTCGTAATACATGCCCTTGTATCGTTTCTGGTAAAGTAGGCGCCCATAAACCGATATCATAAGGTTTTGAAGAGGGGCAGGGGCGTTAAAGTATATTTTTTCAGCGATTTTCATCGTGAACTCTACCTCCATCTTCCATGGTTCTACCTCCGGTGGACAGGTAATAGTCGATAGTCTTTATTTTACAGACCATATCCATAGTCGAGCCGGCGTCTATGCCATTTTTTTTGTTTGAAGCAATAGTTTTCAACATCCGATCTTTGGACCAGATGTCAGATTTTAGTGACTGTATAGTGGTTTCAAAAAAAACGCTTGAATAAAGATGTTCGTAGTTAAACCATCCTAAGTTAGGGCGGTTTTTCTTTAACTTAAAAAAAGTATTTTCAAAAATAATCCGTAAGACTCTCGATAACTCCTGAATAATAATCGGCCGTTTCGCTTTCGCCAGCGTGGCTGCCATCGGGAACTCTAACAGATCAGAATTGAGTTCGAAAATTACTCTCTTAGTCAAACGATTTTGTATCCTCTGCTTGAAAGGAATATTGTAGACCAGTTTAAGTAGATCTGGATGGCTTAGAGGGGAGTAATACCCTTGAAAGGGTTTAGCCATGCTTGGCTGTTTCATCATGTACTGGCGGCTAACATGAGCATAGTTGAATTTCTCTATAGCAAAAGAAAAATCCTCAGTCTCATTCAAATAATTATCTATAGTTTTATGAATTTTTTTGGTTATTTGGGTGGCTGTTTCACTAAAAATTCTATTGCCTTTTTCACTGGTAAACCAGAAGCTTGTAGGCACCGTCGCACTTCGTTTAAAGTCTTCTATAATCTTTTCTTTTGTAACTATGTTTGGGCTTATTAGGTGTAAAGAATTAAAGGTTTTCTGGAATCTTGTTCCTACACTTGGAAAACCGTTGTGTCCTCCCAGCCTGGCACCTATCACACCGCTGGTGATAGGTAGGCATAGCTTCTCTGATATAAACTTGCTGGATAAATGCCAAATTGGCCATAAACAGTGCCCGTGAAGCTCCAACATTTCGTCCAGAAGTGGTGTATCTATCACCATCCCTTTCACATCTTTAAAGTAGTGATCTGTCCGCAGGGTACCTGACAGTTTTTTTGCAATAGTACTTTCTCGGCTGGAAATGTCACCGTGGGTATAGGCCGCAGTAATGGGAGAATTTCGAGGAGCGAGCAGTGTTCGCGAATCCCAGCCTGCTGACATCATTAACGCCATTGGACTATAGCCTCGCATTATTTTATTAAATAACTTAGCGAACATTTTGCCATTGCTGGGTAGGGTTTCAGAATTGAGTGCTTGTGGAGCAGTGTCAGAAATTTGTTTTTTTATGTCCAGAGACACAGTATTAACCTCTAACCTTTGGTTAGGCAGTGTTTGCTGTATATTCTCGAAAAAAGTGCTCTGGCCTACGGTGTAACCAAATGAAAGATAACAGTGAATCGACTCCCAGTCGGGGCGGTCTCTGTCTTCGCTGAGGTTATCTAGTCGATTCGATATCAGAATCATGGAACCATTATTCCGATAGTAAATTGGTTCTGCACCCGCTAAATCTGACCTTACTGTCAGCTTTCTACTTTCGACAGAGTAGGTTATCGAAGTTCCATTAACCGGCGCGTCGAAATCAACAGTTTTGCTGTCCTTTCGTTCACCGAAAAAAAGTTGGAAGTCCCCAGAATCATGAATTTGGTGGAGGATATAGAAGGGGTTGGCGTCCTTTAGCTCAAGTAAGGCGCCAGCGCCGGGAGGCGATGTTTCTTTGTGGCTCGTATCGCCATTTCCAATGATCACGAGAAACGAGTTCGGCTTTAACATTAGGTGCCCTCTTTATTCCTTGAGCTGACCTTGGCGGCTGGGTTGCCGCCCCAAATTGCCCCCGATTCCTCGATGGGCCGAATCAAAACTGAACCTGCAGCGAGTATAGATTGGTCACGGATATCTGCCATTACAACAGCGCTATTTCCAATCCAACAGTCTTCGCCGATTTTCACTTTCGTATATTTGCCTCCCTGATCCTGGATGCGCATTTGGGGGTCGCTAAAATTATGCTGTTGGTTGCCGCTCAGTATGTGTACTCCGCTGCCTAGGAGCGTGTGCTCACCAATTGAGCATTTCCCGATATTGCACTGTGGTCCAATGTATACGCCTTTATGAATAGACGTATCCCGGTGTGAGAATACCGTTAGAAAGCCAATGAGAATTTCGTCTGATGTATCTGGGCAGGCAAGCCTGTAAAACGCAGCGCGCAGGTAGATACCGATTTTCCCCGGAATCAGGCTGAGCACTTGGGAGAAGGTTTGGAAGGTGCCGTTGGAATTGCCTAATAAGCTGAGCGCCAAATAAAACCCATAGAGAGGCAACGCTAGTAAAAGAAAGATGTTTTTGATCGTTCTTTTGAGTGTTTGGCGCATATTCAGGATCTATCCAGTCGTGCGTTTAACCAAAGCCTCTCGCGGGAAGGCCGAAAGGATAATAATGCATGTAGTGCACGCCTACATATGCGCATTGTAAGTAAACTCCAGGTCAGAATCGGAGGGCTCCAATGCTGATGTACGGAACTAATGCAATTGTTAGCTGGCACACCTGAATTAGCTAGAGATTGGGGGCCATGATTCTGCATAAGAATGACGAGTATTCTGGAAAATTGCCGTTCCGGGCTGTATCGAAGTGTTGTTGTAACCTCCTCAAGCCATTTTCGACCTTGCTCCTGGTAGAGCCCTGAATTCTTATGGTCAAGTTCGGATGCTTGGAACATGATCATCGTCTTTCGGATATCTTGAGCTGTCCAAGTATCATTCGGAAACTCAAGCTGACTCTTATCGGCCATGAAGGGGCGCTCATTGTTAAGCATCCACTGGGTGTACCGCAGCAGCGACTCTTTAGCGTATTCATAGTGTTCATCTTCGCAGTCTATCTGGCGTTTCAGATAGAGATAGCGCAAAAGGCTTGCGAGCAGAACGAGGTAGGACCAACGGTTCTCAACGTCTAGCAAGTTCCTATGCTCAATCGTATCCGCAGGGTGAATGGTTTTCCTTATTACTATTTCTGCCTGGTTGAGCCAAGATCCGTTTTCGTCTATTAACCACGCATCCAGAAGTGTGTTCAGGTAATTCCCAGTCCCGCGGTTAAAGGGATATCTGTGGGTCGAAACCTGCTCCCCACGAATCATCTTTTTCAGAGCCGGGAGTTCTCTTTTCTTGAGAGCAAGTATTTGCTCTAGGAATCCGCCTTGGCCTTCGTGAAGCGCAGTCATCCACTGAGCAAGGTCAAGAACAGCTTGCCGTGACTTCTCGCTACCTGTTAGGTAATGATGATAGAGGAGGCCTGAAGAGTAGCAGTGTTCTTGAGCAGGCCCTCCGCCAGTTTGCCCTGGGGTAGAACTGGTATCGTTATGCAACGAAAACGTTCTGTGGGTTGCTGTGTGGGCATTTAAATAGTGGTCTGTATGCCAGAACAGGCCGTTGTTATATTCGGCCCTGTCTTCGTTGGTGTGATACATATCTATATCTACAACGTGGCGTGCAAGATCGTCCATCAGCTGAAACCAACGCTTGTCGCCGGTAAGCGAAAATTGCCTTGCGAAGCCATATAGCGGATCGTATTGGTTGTTGTAATGAGATATGAAGGGAGGTTCTCCCTTGTCTTGGTAGAGGGTTTCATGATCAGCGAAAATGTCGCCAAAGTTACGCCAGCCAAACTCGTCGATGACCTCTCTTTTTTCAAAGAAGTTAGAGCTTCCGTTTAGGCCTTCGGCTATGAGTTCGTCTAGAGCCTCCAATGGAGTATTAGCCTGGAACCAAGGGAAGGCACCGGCTCGTTCGTAGCAGTTGGGATCAAGCACAGGCACGAGAGGTGTATACGCTTGGGCAGAAATACTGTGGTTCGCGCTGTGCACAAACAAACAGCGGAGGGTTTTCTGTTCACCGCCTTGTAGCTCGTAGGCATTCTTTGCATCTTTCGGAAATAGACCGATCGTAAGCCCGTCTCCAGTTTTGCGCACGCTAGTGGGAAAGTTTTGCCAGAAGCCTGGTACCGCTACGCTGAGCTCTCCGAAACTATGTTCAATAGTAATCAGCGGATTAGAGCGCTTAGCCTCTTGCAACATTTCGTTCGGGCTAACAAGCCTGTAGCCACAGAATTGAGTGCTGACTTCACCGTCGTTGGCTATGTGGTTGCGGCTTTGCCAATTCTTGCCGCCGCTGGAATCCTGATAAAGGTTAAAGTTGGGTAGGCGAAAAATCTGAGGCACTTTATCAGTCGCCACTGGAATAACTTGGGCCACGCACTGGGATGGTAACGTTGTTTCTACCGCTAGCTCCCGAAAATATATTGAGCCTGGATCCCCCAAATCCCATAAACCACCAGGATGACGAGCACGTTTTGGGTTGTGAGTAGTTAGCTCCACTTGAACAAGGCCCGTTTCCAGAAAAATACGCAGTTCGCACTCAAATCGCGCTAACAATTTGTTGTTTTGCTTTAGCCATTGGCCACTTAAAGTCACCGCGACAAAAACGGGGCCTTCATGAGTAATCTCCCAGCTGGATTCTGCCTTCGCTGAACAGGGCGCGCCAGTCTCATCGCATAGGTTCACCACAGACGGAATACCTGAGTCGTTATGATGATAGACCCAGGCCAAGCTGTCAGGCTGTATAGAAACTCTGCCTACTGTGGTTTGGATAGTAAGGCTGGTAGCCGTTTGATTGACAACGGGCTCAGGGGTATGGGGATAAGGCGCTGAGACTTCGGCTAGTACCAGGTCTTTCTTGCTGTTTGGCTCCAAGCTAATCAAAAAAATTGCGTGAACCCAACGGATGCTGCCATCTGGCCAAACGGCGAGGGGGTTAAGCTGTAGGGTTAGATCGTGTTGACCATCGGAAAGTACGAGGTTACGGATACTTCGCACTGCGCCCTTGGGTAGTGGAATGCCAAGCTCCACTGCTTCATTACTGCGACTAACGCCGTTTTTTTCTTCTAATCGAATGACTACTTGTTCCATAGACCTGCCTACTGCCGAACTTCCTGTTTGATGCATAGGATAGTCTGCAAGTTCGGTGACATAAAGCTACATTTCAATGATACCGAAAAACGGAGAGCTCGCGCGCGTCATCCGTGTTCGCCAAGCGTCAACATAATTTACGCACGCCAAGCTGATTCTTCTGGTTCGGTGAAATTTTAATCAATGATTAACTAAAAATCGACGTTTATAGAATTCTTTGTTCTAAATTGCCCAGTTAAATACTTAGCAAAAAAGCACATGCCGCACTAAGCGATGGGTTTGTCTCCCCTAAGCGTCGAAGATATTTACACCCACGTTTTCAGTTCAATTAGTAAACTATTTCACATTTTTTTACGTTATTGAAAGATAACCGATTTAAGTTCGTGGCATGGAAGGTGCTAACTCTCTTATAGCGCTAACGGGCTGACTTGAATTTCAGCTGCTGGCGTCCACATTCAAGGAGAAACAACAATGAAAAGCACCTTTAAAAAAACCCTTTTAGCATCTCTTATCGTTCCCTTTGCAATGGGCGCGCAAACTGCCAGCGCGGATTTGATAACCAACTGGGGTTATGATGTCAGCAGCATTTTCACCAATGCGGTACCCACTAGTGGAACCGGCACTCTCGACGGAAATAACACAAGCACCCTCTCGTGGGGCGTTGGCCCTGGACCACAGTCATCTATCTCAATCACAAATGTCGATGAGACCAGTGGCCTAATGACTGGAGGGGGCTATGTTAATGGGGGAGTATTCACTCACACTAATAACTCTCTCCCGTCCCAAGGCCTTGCGTTGGATAGCTTTGACCTAGTGTCGACGCTTACGCTGACACCGTTTGCTCCGGCTCCTGGCGACTCACTGCCTGCGTCTGCTACCACTTTTGAGAGTTTCTTTATAGAAACCGGCAACGGTGGTACTTGTGTCGAGGCTGCAGGCCCCGACTGTGCGGACATATTTACCATTGGCGACGTTACTGGCTCCGAGTTGAATGAATTCGGTAACTTCGAGTTCAATTCGTCGTTTGACTTGGACGGCTACACCTACACCCTGTTTCTGGAGCTGGCTGACCTGACTACTTTGGGTGATCCTAGCTGTGAAGCAGCAGGTGCCCCGAGCGGGTGTGTGGGTCTTGTGACTGAAGAAAACGCTGTTAACAACTTCCAGACGCGGTTCAAAATTACCGCTGTGGAAATGGTACCTGAGCCAGGCACCTTAGCACTACTGGGCATGGGCCTCGCTGGGCTTGGTCTGTCTCGCCGGAGAAAAGCAGCTAAGTCCTAACGTTTGAGCAGCTATAACGCTTAGATGATAGTGCTGAAACAGGAAGCCCTCGCTGCGAAGCGGGGGCTTTTTATATGGTGCTGGGTTACGGTTACGCTACTTGTCTTTCGGTTGCCTTATAGTCGACATCGGGTTTCGCTGGCAAGTATCGCCCAGCCTCCGTAATCAGCGACCAGACATCCGGACGACGTGTCCTTATGCCTTCAATCAAAGATGCAGCTTCTGTGAAAGCAGGGCGGCGGCGGCCGTGATACTCGATCACTGGCCCTACATGATCAAACTCCACACCAAATCGCTTTAACAGCCGCAGTTGGGAGGGCTCCATCACTGCCATCCAGTGCGTTATTCCGTGTTTAACGGACATCTGGAGAATAGCGGCGAAAAGCCCCAGGCTGATATAGGGCATGGCGCGTTTGCCATTTTCGGAATCGGTGTAGTAGGCGGGCTTGCTGATGCCGGAGACTTCTTTCTCCTCATTGAGGCGTCGCCGAAACTCTCTACTGACAGCCATCCGGGATATTTCTGCAATCTGGCTGCGGTGGGCGTTTGCAATTGCGTTCCGCGCAGGCTGGTTCATATGCTGTACACAGGGGCCCTCCATGGGAAAGCTGACACCTTCGGCGACATCACCCGCCATAACGAGACGAACTGTGGCTACGTTGTCTCCCGTTATTCGGTGTCGGATCAGCGAGTGGGCTGATCGCGCATCGTATGTATCGTGTTCGCGCTTATCCAGGAAGCAGTTGGGATCCTCGAAAGGGCGGTCGATGCAGTAGACCTGATACCGAACTTCGAAGACCTCGTTAATCGCTTCTGGAGACGTCGCGAGCTGAACATTGAAAACCGAGTTGAAAATGGTGCTAACGTCTTCGTGAGTTTGTTGGGCTGTTTGCATGGTTAGGTTCTCACTAAATCTCAGTACGTTTGGCGCTGGGAACGTAACGTCCGGGAGCCAAAATGAAGTTGGGGTCTATGGCAGCTTTGAGTTGGTTGGCAAGTTTAGAGAACCCAGAGTTGCCGGTGTTAAGGATGTCCATTGCGTGGATGTTAAGACGATAGGGCAGGAATCCTTCCTTTTGCCCTGCTTTATATAGTGCGCGATAGCAGTCATTGGCTCGTGCTGTCGCGCTGGGATCTCTGCGATCAAAGAGCAGGGGTACCGTAGAGTCGAAGCAGCGGTCGTTTACTGTTGTTAGTGTGATTAGTGGGTTAACACCGTATTGCGGGCAAATTTTTTCAATCATATCGGTATAACGGCGAACGTCTTTTGCCCGTATGGGAACCAGCGGCGCGAACCAGATTAGCCCACAACCATCGCGTGCAGGATTTTTGGCTTGCCCAGGTTCAGGCAGGGCGCCTGAGCGCCAATACGCCAGTGCAAGTGCGACGTCGTTAGGTGCGCCGTGCATGATTTGCAGCGCGCCGGAGAGTGTATCTGTCATGCCTTTTACCCTTGTGGCCAGCCTGCCGGGCAGCACCCGGGCAATCTTTTGCACGGT
>Ga0208011_1000233_pt1 | contig 23712 bp, 20 predicted proteins | sample 7_EtaG_FD_184080 | JGI IMG/M metagenome (GOLD analysis project Ga0208011, IMG submission 184080) | Marine viral communities from the Subarctic Pacific Ocean - 7_ETSP_OMZ_AT15161 metaG (SPAdes) (version 2) | ecosystem: Environmental > Aquatic > Marine > Oceanic | place: Pacific Ocean | collected...
CCAGCTAATCGATCTTTAATACATATATTATCTTCAATAGCTACATCAATTCTACGATTTAAATATTCTAAAACTTTATCCTTTAAATCAACCTGCAACCACCCCATAGTAGGTGGCTGCACAGCAGCAGATCTAAACAAAGATTCTTTTTCCATGTCACTATTATACCATAAAATTAAAGATAAGCCTTAGATATATTCGTGGCAAATCCGATTACAGTAACACCAGCAGCTATAACAGCAGCTGCGCCTATAACCCACTTTTCAACAACACGAAGTCTTTCAAGTAATTCTACTTGTTTTTCTTCTAATCGTTCGATCTTATTCTGCAGGATTACTATTCGTATCTCCTGTTTCGTATCCAATGTCATCTCTTCCATCATTCATCTCCAAATAAGCCATACGCATTATATAGTAGATGGCATAAACTGTACCAGTAAGTCCTGCAACAAGGAAGTATATAACTCCCCAAACAGCTTCTTCCATTAGTAAGCACTCAGAGATAAATGTATTAGAGATGATGCAATGGATCCCCAAATGAGAATCTTAATTGCGATCAAAGTCATCGAACAGCACTAAACTGACTACCACCATCCTTTAAAATGCAATCTATTGTGGAGGGATGTGCATTTAAATAAGGTACATCATGTACAGCAACATTCCTAGCATCCCAAGCATCTTCTGCATAAGTGCAAATTGATGTGTGATGCCGTGTTTCGTCTAAATATTGGACTGTGTAATGAGACACGAAATTAGCCGTGGGCTCGCATAAATTCAATAAATATTTATTCTAAAACCAGGTATTATTACCGATTATTATACTCATCTCAACACCACTTTTGCAGTAGGATAAATCTCTTTTAGATGATCTTCAATACCCTTCTGTAAAGCTGGTTTGTTTAACATGCATGGATTACACCATGCTCCTATATTAGGGCAATCAATACAATGTGATGGAGACGATTCCACTCTAAGTGTAATTGTTTTACCACGAACTCTAACTATCTCAAGAATTCCCCCATCACTTTCTATATGATTTTTAATACCAATAAGAGATAATTCAATATCTTTAAAGGAAAATTGCGCCAATAATAAATCCTTTAGCAAATGAAATACACACTACTTGATAATCAGAAAGTCCAAACTTATCTTGGAACTTCTTAAGTAGGTTCTTATCCCATTCAACAACTTTATCGAATCCACCTTTAACTTTACTTCTTAATGACATGATGATACCTAGGTCAACAATCTATTTAGTTTAACACTATTTGCTTTTTCCCAAATAGTATCTTCATAAGTCATATGTTTTTTACCAACTTGAGTACTAAATTCTCCTTTCTTTACTTTAAGTTTACCTGCGGTATCACTCTTCTTCTTACCCAATCCACCTTTTCTAGTGGCATGTAACTTAGCAGATGAACTACCTTTTTGTTTAACTAAAACTGAATCTTGGTCATGCTTTGCAGCAACATTCTTCATATCTTTTTTAAACTTACGCTTACTCTTTTTACCTGAGGTAACAAAGTAAGACCTCTCTTTAACCTTTTTCTCCTCACCAGTCTTAGTATCTTTCTCTGAATATGTACCAGTGGTTTTCTTAGGACCATATCCTCTACCACGAAGATCTTTCTCTAATTGCTTAGATCTAGACTTATTCTCCTTTTTAGATTTATCACCTCTCTCAGCAGATACAGTTGCATGAGATTTCTTCTTATCCTTTGCTCTTGCAACTACACGAGCTAAACCACCTTCATCTAATTTCATTTAATACCTCTATATTTAAGTGGCCATGCCATGTGCATTCCTGTCACTAATAATGTAATAAAAAGGAATGGAAACAAGGTTACAAATACTATCACTATTTATTATTAGATGGTTTTTTCTGACAAAAATATTTTAAATGCCCCTGCATCATGCCTTGTGCCGTTTCTGACACATGACCACAATAGGGACATTCATATACTTTCTTACCATTTTCATCGATTGTACTCATTGGTAATCTCATGGTAAGTCGCCATTATAGCATACTAGAATGGTGATTGAAAAGATGGAATACCACCAGAAGCAGCTTGGGTATCAGGGGTAACAAGATCATTAGATCCAGTAGGTAGTTCTGGAGCAAACCCACCACTTAGTCCAGCGGCATCACCTGCTGCACCACCAAGTCCACCAAGTCCACCAAGAGATCCCATAGCTGCATCAACAGCTTGTGACTTGATGTTATCAACGATGGCTCCACGATTGACATATACATATACCCCACTGCCAACAACGGCAAGAGATACAATACCAGACGCAATTGAAATGATGTTAACAATTTTTTGCATAACTTTAATACAAGTGAATTATTTAGACACAATTACATTGTGAATTTTTCTTCAGTTGATTTGCTATCAGCAGTAGTAATCTTAAGAGGTGCTTGTTCGATTCTAATAGTCTGAACAGGACCAGCACTAGCATTTGCCATCATCTTTTCCATGTCTGCTTTAGTAACAGCACCATTAGGTCCACCAGCACCATTCATCTTCATAGTACCATCACCCTTCTTGGATGCTGTCTGAATTCCGAAGCTAGCAAGAACTCCTGTAAAAACTGAAGCTATGAAAGTCGGATCAATTTTTTGTTGTGGAATGCCAGGTACTGTAACATAATTTAATGTTAATATTCCCCCCGACCACACAAGAACGCCAAGTCGTACAAATGTACTAACGATTGCTGCTTGTTCATCTTGATCTGGAAGAATAGCATCTTTAAGTTTACCAAGAGCACCTTTCTTCTTGGCACCATCTGTCCCAATACCAACCTTTACTTCTTTTTTCTCAGACATTAAAATAAGGCAACTACTTTATTTATTATCTAGCAACCCTTTTTTAATTAGCTTTTGTAGCTCTGCTGTACTACCAGTAAAAATAGCATTATTAGTAACACTAGTTGGACCCTTAGATTTGGTCTCGTCAATCTCTTTTACTTTCTTTTGCAGATCCATCAATTTATCTGCAATGTCAGCAGTTGACTTTAATACCTGACCAGCAACTTCATATGCTCTAGGAGAACCAGACCCATCAGCAACTTCCATAATACCATTAAGAGTCTCTTGACCCTTTTCTATTAAAGAATATAATTGACCTCTTGTATATTCATAATCTTTATCTATATCTACTTTTACTAATTGATCTTTTCTTACAGCACATCCACCTTCTGGAGTATTACTTACTTCAACATCAATAGTTTTAGAGGTAGTATTCAATGCATCATCAATTTTTTTGGACATTATACATCCTCCTGTCTAGTAGGACTATACTTCTTGGAATCATCATACATTGAAGTAACCTCAGTAAATCCAAAGTCATCCTCTGGTGAAGCATTAATAGGATCAGGTTCAACTGTATACCTCATTTCACGCTTAGCTGTCCTAATATCAGTATCTGCATAGTAATCAACCTGAACCTTCCTAATAAGACCATCTGTAGTATCAGCAATAGGTCCGAATAGATAGGACTTTGCCATAAAATTAAAGGTGTACATCAATACCCTTCTAGTTGAAAAGTCACCTTCATACTCATCACTAAATGATATGTTCTCTAATACAATAGGAATATCTCTTTTCTCTCCTATAGAATCTACTAAATCAATAGTAACATTAAATGCTGGTTGGAAGAATGGAAGTATCTGTTCTACGATCTGTAATGCATCATCATTTAACTTAGTCATCACATTGAGTTCAAACCCTATATTGTAAGGTACTGGAAGATATACTTTCTTTGCTTTCTTATTAGATGGGTCAGTACTATCAACTGCTTTAAATGTTCTAGTTATGCTAGCTTTTCTACTAGGATCATAAGACATACTGGACATCTCAAATGACATCCTAGGTAATGTAATAGCAACTGCTTTTGATAACTCTGCTTGTTGCTCAAGTTTTGCAAGGAACTTTTGCTTAGGACCATATATCAATGGAACTTTAGTCTCACTAAGAGTACCACCAGTTCTATCATCATGTCGAATATGAATATCATTAAACAGTGTGCCAAAAGCAATAACTGTTTTTCTCAGAATTTCGTGATAAAAATAAGTTCCTAACATCAGATTACACCAAAGGGATTTTTCTCAGTAAAGTCTAAAAGATCATCTGCAGCAGCTTCAAATTCATCATTCATAAAGTATTCATCACCTGCAGCAGCATCACTTAAATCATCATTCCAAGAGAAAATTTGATATCTAGCAGATGATGCAGTTCCAGTAATGTACTCACCAGACCAGAAATCACCAGTATTTATCGATACCTGCAATTCTCTTGTAGATGAATTCCAACTCTTAACAAATGCTTCAGCACCAGAATTAGATCCAACTACTCTTTCATTTAGATGATATGTTCCAATACCAGTACTCAATGGAGCACTAATAGAAATTGTAGGAGTTGCCTCATATCCTGTACCAGCATCTGTTAGATATATTCTATACATTTCATCAGCAGATAGAGTTGCAACAGCAGTTGCTTGTATCTGTCCAGCCTTGACGCCAACCATAGCACCAGTACCAATGAAGGTAACATTGGATGCAGTTCCAGTACCACCTATGGATGTACCAATACCAACACTATTAGCACCAATAGAAGTTACAATACCACCACCAGCAAGTGTTACAGCACCAAGAGACTTGAAGTTAATAGTATGACCAATAGCAATATTTGCCATAGTATTAATACCAACAATCTCCATTAGACCAGCAGTTGCAATACCAGTAAATTCATACTGCTTGTCAACATACTGGGGATGTTGAATAGTAACTATAGGTGGAGAAACATAATTATATCCAGGTTGCTGAATACGAATAGATGCAATACCACTATTAGTTAATGTAGCAGTTGCAGCAGCACCTACACCTGGAGTACCAAATCCAATATTAGGTGGTTCAGTGTATGCAAAACCTGGATTAGTTATTGCAAGATAATCAATAGCAGCAAGATTGCCCTTAGTGGTTATAAATCCAACAACTTGTCCTAGTGATGTTGATACACCAGCAGGAGATGCTTCTACTATAATATTTGGTACTGTAGTATATCCAGAACCATCATCATTCAATGATAATTTCTGTAATGCACCTTCCAATGCAAATGTATCAACAGAAGCAGATGCAGTTGAACCAATACCAGCAAGCTTTACAGTAGTAATATATCCTTCTTCACTAAGTTTTTCATCAATAAGAGGAATATTTGTATCGATAATATCGTCTTCGAGTTGATATAGTTCACACTGAAGTTCATAAGTGTAATTCTTACCTAGCTGGAAGAAAGGACTCTCATGTTCTATATGCTTAATTTCAAAAAGTCTTTCACCTAATGGGAAAAATATTAAATCCCCTTCTTTAGGTCTTGCATTAAGTAAGATATCTCCATCTCTTGCATCTTGCAAGTTGGTTGAATTAAACAAAAATGGTGCAATGAAATCTTCATACTTTTCCCTGGAAACTGTTAAAGTAATTTCATTTTGAAGATTAATACCAAATTTTGACATTACATCACTACCTTTAGCATACCCTTCATAATTGTTAAGATATGCTTCCATAATAAAATTATCATTAAACTTTGAAGATTGAACTTCGCCAAGTATATCATCAGTAGTAATTAATTTCCTTGGGATATAATAAATTTCAATCCCAAACATACCTAAATGCTCATCGATTAGTTGTTGTACTAATCTCTGCTCATCTGGAGAACCGTGTTGAAAAAAGGGAGTTATAGGCATTACGCAATCATGTCAAGGACAGGTATCTCGTAAGTAGACAGCATCATTTCTTCAATATCTTTAATCTCCTGTACACCATCTTCAAAAATCTCTCTACCATTTAATTCAATTCCACCAGGAAGTTTCACTCCACCAAACTTAATTAAGTTTTGACCCCACTGCTTCTTCATTTTAGCAGTAGCATATTTCTTTAAGAAAGAATCATTCCATACTGAAGTAGAATTTGCAGGATCCATAATTCTATAACACTCAATTAATGCCCAAGAATCAGTAGGTACAGAAGCCCAATCAACATCCATATACAATTTATTATTCCTTTTATTATATCTAATTTGTGTTGATGTAGTAAGTAAGAAATTAATATCTTCTAGATATGTCTTGGTCATAGAATAATTCATCAGGCCATCATATCCTAAATTAAATGCAATATCATTCAAGAATAACTGATACTTTAAGTTAAACATTCCATTACTAAGTCCACTACTATCAAACTGCATTACTCTTTCTACTCCCAGAATAGAATCTGGCAAAATTAAGTAATTTGCATTTTCTTCAAAAGTGAATCCTGAAATAGTAGTTGAAACTATCCCTTGACTAAATCCACCACCTCTTGCTCTACCCTTCTCAATATCATTTGAAGTAAACTTATATTTAAGGAATACTTTTTCTACACCATCAAAATGCCTTTCATAAAAATATTGAAGACTATCATCGATTATGTCATCAACTTGTTCATCAGCAATATTGATTTCAAGAATTGGAGCACCTAATTGCCTTAAACAATAATCAGCAAATGTTGCTTTAGTATTTGGTTGTGCCATTAGAAGAATCCTCCATCGATAGAGTCAGTCCATTGTGGAACTCCAGAAGCGTTTGTAGTCATAACATAGTTAGAAGTAGTTAAGAATCCAACTGTGCTTGCTGTACTTACCAGTCTTCCATCATCTTCAAAGTAACCCATACCATTTGGACCACTGTATCCAATACCAGTGATTCCACCTTGATCTGAACGATAATATAAACCATTCTTAAATGTAGCATATCCAACAACTTGGACATTATCTTGAATAGTAACTTGACCAGCAGCAGAGTCTAATACCAATTCTCCAAAATTAGTATTAATCTTAGTCATGGAACTGCCTTTACCAACAGTCACATGAGAAATAGTACCAATACCAGTTACTAATAGGTTTTGTGAAATAAGGTCAGTACCGAAACCAGCAACAACCGTACCACCTGCACCTGTAATGTTAATACCATTAACATTCAAACTTTCTGCAATAGTTGCAACACCAACAACATAAAGGTTTTGAGTACTAGTCAGACCTATGTTTGTAGATGCAGTAGAGACCTGAAGGTCATCTATTGCCATTGTAGTTACAATACCAGTGTAGATATTAGCGGTTGTAATAGCAAACGCAGTTGCTAAACCAGCTGAAATCTTAACATCTTCAATATCAGCATCAATAACATCAATTGCATTAGCAGTTACTACACCAGCAGTTGCTGTGATAGAAGAACCAATTGCAACTTCGCCCTTATAAACACCGTTATCTTTGAAGGTAACGATACCAAGCATCTCTGAACCAGATGCTCTAACAATCAATCTGTCACCGATACCAGAAGCAGCGGAGTCAGCATACATCAACTTAAGTGTCTTATTATCGACAGTTAAGAAATCACTGCTACCAGCAGCAGTTTGAACACTGAAGTAATCACTTCTTATCTGTAATCTACTATATGTTGCATCACCATTAGCATGACGAAGTTGACTATGACCTCTGTTAGAGAATCCCTCAACATCAATATGCTCAACAGTTAGGTCATCATCTGAACCAATCCTGACCATTACATTGTCAGGAAGATCAGTATGACTATTAATTCCAGTAGGAGCATTAATAGTTAATGAACCATCACCAACTACTTGACCAACTGTGAAGTTAGTTGTAATACCTGTAGTGATCTTAGCATCGTTAAGATCAGCATTAGTTGCCTTAACTGTAGTAATTGTGGCATAACTACCAACTACAGAGTCAACACTTAAGTCATCAACATAAGCAACACCATCAATATGAATATCTTTCCATTGCTGAGTGGCACTACCAATGTTGAAAGTGTCATCATCATCAGGAATAAAGTTGGAATCAATATCTGCATTGAATACAACATTATCTGTTATAGAATCACCAAGACCAATTGTACCACCGTTGAAGGTTACATTACCAGTGAAGGTAGTTGCACCACCAACTCTAAGGTCATTAACAACATCTACAGTACCAGTAAATGTAGATAGACCAGATACAATTAATGAAGTTGCTGTAGTTAAACCACCAGGTTGTTGTAATCCTTTTGTTCCAGTGTATCTGTATCCAACAATATAAACATTACTTGAAGTGACTCCACTTGGTATTTGATCACCATTAAAGTTTAGAACACCTGATGAATAATCAAAGAACCATGTATCATTAGAACCAGCACCAGCAGCAGATAACTGAACTCCACCAGAATTAGGATCACCTTTATAAACTTTTACAATATACGCATCACCAAACTGAGTATCAATCCAATCACCTAGAACTGCAGTAGAGGTATTATTATAAGTTGAGTGTGCAATAAATGTACGACTACCAGATACAGTACTATCTTCGGTCAATCTATGACCAGAAGATGCTGCCAGATAAGGCTCAACCCATCCCGTTGATGCTCCTGGAGGAGTTGTAGGAATGAATGAACTGTCTGCCCAAACACTAGTTGTTGGGACAACTAATGGTGAGGGAATTGCTTCACCAGAAGGGGATTTTTTAGTACCCGTTAAACTTCCATCTTCAGCTATACCTGTCTTAGTTGCGGTATAACCAATCTTCTTTAATAAGAAGTCTACCTTTTGTTGTGTTGATGCTGCCACTTGGATTTACCTCTCCTTTTATGTATCTGATAATGAGATATCACTAGTAGAATTACCACTAGTTAATTTAAATCTAATCAAAACTCTATTATTAGAATCATTAGAAGATGATTCGGTTCCGAAAGTACATGTAAATGTACCTCCATTAGTATCCATTAGTCCACCAGAAGAACATCCTGGTTCAGCTGTAGTTGGAACACCAGATCCTTTATATGCTTGGAACATGTCTGCCCAACCATTTGTACCAGATAACGAAGTAGTCCATGTAGAATTATCAGGCATACATACCCAACATCCTGTTAAGGATCCAGTGTAAGAAATTCTAAATTCTGAGATACCTGATTGTATAAACTGGTATTGGAAATACTGATTGGCATCGTGACTAGAATAATCAGGACCAACTGGTAGATAACCAGTGGAGTAATTAGTCTGATCATGTCGCAAATCTCCACCTCTTACTGCTGCCTCATAAGTATCAATAGAACCAGCAGCATTGCCAGTCCAAGAAGCATATGCAGGAGTTGGATTATCTCCAGTTGCACCTGCCTTAACTCTTATTGCAGAACCACCAGTTAGAGAACCAACAGTACATTCAATTGCGTCCTCATCAACATTATTAGTATAATCAGCACTAGTACCCATGATATTAAAATCAGTGGTAAATCCTATTCTCTGATTATTGTGTGATCCATAAGGAGTTGACACATCATATCGAGTAAAGATATTTGTTGTCACAGTAGCATGAAGATTTCTTGGTGTATTTGTAATCAAACAAGTTACACCAGTACCAACACCAAAGTCTTTTGCGGGTGGATTAGTTCCTCCTGCAAAGTCTGTATAATCTTTATCGCCTGGACTTGCGAATGCACTTGTCTGCCCATCATCAGTAACGAATGTATTCTGGGTATACATCTCACCTGATGCATTCGTGACTGTCATCACATAGGTGAAATTATTATCAGTAGATTGTGTATAATGAGGTATTCCAGATGAGTAACTATAAGTTGGGGATGAAGGATAAGTAACAGGTCCAAATGATATAACAGGTGCAGATACAGTGCTTGCGTCTTCATACCAGAAGACATCTGCTGTATTATTTCCTAGTTGACTGATATGTGCCTTGTTGTATCCATCAGGTGATGCAGCATCGATCAGTCTTGAATCATAAACCTCATAGAACAGTGAAGTAATTCCAACATCTCTTGTTGACTCATAAGCATCCTTATCATTAGCAATCTGCAATGCTCCATATGTTCCAATATCAGATTTGACTGCAGCAACTCCAAATGAAACATTCAGAGCAGTTGTACCAACACCAACAGCATTAACCCAACCTTCAACTGATCCAGAATCTCCTGGACCATATTCAGTGATATAGTTAGATGTGACTGTACTATCAGTATTTCTAGTATATTGAGTTCCTGCTACTGGTGCAGCACCACCCGTATTATTTGTTGGAGTAAATCCATCACAAAGTCTACCGTTTCCTGCAGTTCCAGTCAGTGTAAATGCTGCACCATCAATATTAGTTGGTGATGGTGGAACTAATTTACCCAGAATAAAATTAAGTTCTTCTATTGAATTATCCACGGCTGAAATAGTTGTGAGTCCAACTGCTCCTCCTCTGAAACTTCCTGTAGTTGGTGTACCTAAAGTTAGATCACCACCTTCTCCAACATAATTATGTGCTGTTATAACTCCTGTGTTGTTTATATAATCAGAATCTAGAGTCTCTACTTCAGAGACTGCGATAGTTGAATAAGTACCAACTTGAGATGTAATAATACCAGCAGTAATATATGCAAACTTAATATCTGCATTGTTAACATCAATAACACCTGTGAAGGTTGCTGCCATACTGACTTGTACATCAGTAACTGCCAATCCAACAAAGGATAGAGTATCAGCACTTAAGGTGTTGATATGTGCAGTCGTGATAGTGGCATAAGTACCAACAAATGATGTTATAACACCAGCAGTAATCTTAGCATCAAGAATATCAGCAGAATCAAGATGAGCAGTACCATCAATATAAAGGTCTTGCCACTCTAGATCTGTTTGACCTAAATCTTTTACTCCATCTGCACTAGGTGAGAAGTCCTCTGTGACCTTCCAGGAGTCCCTAGCATTGTCCCATAGTAAACTATGGTCTGTATCACCCTTAAGGATAAGTCCCCCGCCGTCTGCGGTCGTATCCGTGGGAGTCGTAGCTGTTGTAACACCCAGTTCTAAGTGCTTGTCCTGGACTTGTACTGTAGTACTCTCAATTGTGGTTGTCGTTCCTTGAACAACTAAATTTCCACCAATCTCAAGATTTCCAGTAACAGTAGAAGATCCACCAACTCTAAAGTCATCTACAACTCGTACATCTGTAATGGTTGCATAAGTACCAACCAATGATGTAATAATACCAGTTGTAACCTTAATGTCATTAAGATCAGCAGTCTCAGTATCAAATACTGTTATGGTTGCATAAGTACCAACTAATGATGTAACAACACCAGCAGTGATCTTAGCATTAACTATATCACCTTCTTGTACATCAAGAGTGTTAATAGTAGAAGCAGTACTAACAAGTGATGTTACAATACCTACATCAATATAAGCATTAGTAATAATACCAACACTATTAACAAGGTTTGTAATAGCAAAATCAGTTGCTAAACCAGCAGTAATCTTAACATCTTCAATATCTGCATTTACAAAATCAACATTAGTTGTAGTATTAGCAGTACCAACAATGTCAGTAACAATACCAGCAGTTATCTTAACATCCCTAAGATCAGCAGTTTCTGTATCAAATACAGTAATGGTAGCATAAGTACCAACTGTTGAATCAACACTTAAATCATCAATATAGGCAACACCGTCAATATGGATATCTTTCCATTGTTGACTAGCACTACCAATGTTATAAGTATCGTCATCATCAGGAATGAAACTTGAATCAATGTCAGCATTGAATACAATAGCGTCACTAGTAGAATCACCAAGACCAATTACGCCACCTTTAAAGGTAACATTACCAACGAAGGTAGATGCTCCACCAACTCTAAGGTCATTAGTAATATGAACATCTGTGATGGTAGCATAAGTACCAACCAAAGAAGTAACAAGACCTGTTGTAACCTTAATATCATTAAGATCAGCAGTTTCTGTATCAAATACAGTGATGGTAGCATAAGTACCAACTTGAGATGTAATGATACCAGCAGTAATATATGCTGCTTCTATACCAAGATCATTAACATCTAATTGTGGAACAGTACCAACACCAGTGATATTGACATCACCATCCACATCGAGGAGGGCAGTTGGTGTTGTGGTCCCGATTCCGACCCAACCTTCCTTGTCACCAGATACCCACTTAACATCACCAGAACCAATAATTAACTGATCGTCTTGATCTGGATATCTAACATCTTGATCCTTACCAATGATAACATTGTTACTACCAGTGTTCTCTACACCAGCAGATTGACCAATGGCAATGTTATTATCACCATAAACCTTATAAAGTGCAAATGCACCAATAGCAATGTTATTGCTTTGGTTAGTTGATATACCAGCACCCCATAGTGCTTCACGACCTATACCAATGTTCTGATCGTGATCTTCCAGACCACTATTTGTAGTGATACCAGAAGTTACGAGTAAGAAACCATACTGACCAGAAAGACCAAGATATCCTGAAGAAGAACTATCTAAGTAGATACAATCATTATTGTCAGTAAGTAACGCAAAGTCGTTACTACCCTTAACTTTAAAAGGACCAGCCTTAGTTTTACCTAAGTGACCCTGACTTGCAGTACCAACATTAAATGTTAGATTATTATTAACCGCATTATTAACTACACTTAAATCATTAAGATCTTCAATAGCAATTGCCCACATACCACCAGTTACACTGGTAATACCTGCAGCTTCTATACTACCATATACCTTATAGTCATAAGGATCTGTTGGTAATGTACTAGCATCCGAGAAGGAAATTGCTGTAGCAGTACCAGTTTCACCATATCCAATAAGAGTCTGAGAACCTAAATCCTGTCCTGACTTATCACCAATATAGATGTTATGTGAACCTTCTGCTTCTTGTCCTGCAAAGTTTCCAAGGAAGATACTAGATTCTGATTTAGTCTGACCACCTTTTTGGAAAGCACTATGACCAATAGCAACATTTCGCTTAGTAAGAGTGGATAAACCAGCGTTCGTACCAGCATAGTTACCAATAAAGAATCCCTGACGATCACTACCATCAGTTTCTTGCCAACCAGCTTCTTTACCAATTCTAATTAACTGGGTTCTAAAATCATAGTTCTTTTCAATTGTAGAAATGCCAGTAATCGTTAGATTATTAGTCGTAGAGGCATGACTTACATTAATCTGCTCAAACTGTGCAGATGTAGAATTGAAATCATTAAATGTACCACCAACACCAGCAAGAGCACTTATAATACCTACCTTACTTTGTAGGTTAAGAGTGTCAGTAATGTCAGTTACATAAAGATTTGGTGCAGTTGCAACACCAGTTATATTCCAGTTTCTTGCGTTTACTTCATCGTATGTTAAATCGCCTGTAACCGCTAGATTTCCTGCAACAGATAAATCCCCCGATACAGTGGCTGCAGCACCTACTAGAAGGTCTGTAGCGACACTCCAGGTGTTGATCTGCCCTAATGGGTTAAGAATAACTGCCCTAGAACCAACTGGCTTACCAAAGTCAGCAGGGTTACCTGGTAACATATCGGTGTAGTATTCACCACCGATTGCTATAGGAGCATTTGTATTACCGTCTGGATGACCAATATATAATTTCTTATAAGACTTACCTGCACCTACATTCGTAATATCATAGGTGTATACTAATTCACCAAAAGATACACCAGTTCCTACTGGTGCGACGGTTGGTGGCGAGGTTCCTTTGGTCCTCTTTAAAAGAATCGTTGCGGCCATTTTTAGTATTCACCCCCATCAACTGTGGTGGTTGGTAAGGTAGATTGAGCTACGAATTGAGCGGCTGCTGAATCGTATACTAAAAAACTACCGTTGGTTAAATTTGAAGTGTTTACATCAGAAAGTAAGGCTAACTTACCACCTCCACCACCGCCTCCTAAAGAGCCGCTGGCAATAACTTTTACTTGGCTACCTGTGCCTATTCGTAATGATGGCATTACCTTGTTACCCCTTGTCTAACGAGGACAGAGCCCTCAACAACTTTATACTTCTTAGAAGAAGAATCGGTTATAACGACATCATAAACATACCTACCAGGACTAAGTGTATTAGTCGTAGTATCAGTCATTTCGAGTTTAATTTCTCCATCTACAGGAGCTGGAATACTTGCAGTGAAAGCAGTATGAGTTGTACTCCCAGACCACTTACGAAGGTAAGCAGAAATTGAGAATCCACTAAGATTCAAGGTAGTATTATTATCATTATCACCTAATGAGAATAAATGTTCAAAATCCATACCTTGCTCAATCTGTAGATTAGCAACATATACTGTCATTTTTACAGTCTAATATCCTATTAGGTATTTAGTTTCTGGGGAAGTTCCTGAATGAGTCTAGCTAAATGGTCAACTTTTCTATTTAAAATCTCTATATCATTTCTTAATATTGCCATATCTCCAAGTTCTGCGATATCTGGACATACATTATCTTCACCATGAAGATACCTTAAATGCTCTACATGTGGATCTCTCATGTGATTTTTTCAGCAATTTTTGCCAGCATATCTTTTATTTCAGTAATTTCTTTCTTCATACTATCTAGCTCTGCTCTCTCCATCTGTTTCTTAGTCTTTGCTTGTTGATACGCAATATAACCAGAGCTATCATCATTTATGATAGCTCCTGTTTTTTCATCCCTAAAAAGGTTCGTATGACCTTCCACTCTTATCATGCCAATGCCAGTGCTCTAATATTTTTGATAACTGGTACTTCAGCCTGATTGGATCCGTTCATCACAATTTTAATAACAAACCCAGTAAATGGATCTAAGTCATTAATTGTGTATTGATATTCTTTAAAGTCCTCCCCTGGAGTAACTAAAGAATCAGCACGGCCATCATTCCTATTGAAGTTGATAGATGTGTCTCCAAATCCATCACCATCAGTATCAACCATATTTAGATAACCTGGGAATAGTGTAAATTTCTGATCAACTTCACTATAATCCTCACTAACAACACTGTATAAAACTCTAAAATCAGTAGATGCTGGTCTATAACCATCAAATACAACTTTAAGAGAAGTTGCTGGTTTCTTAATGTTAATTACTCTAGAAGTATAATAAGATGTGTGAACATCTCCAAAGAGAGCATTAACTCTAGCATCAATAGGATAATTCCCCTCATCAATTGGCTTATTGATCCTATTGGAAGAAAATCTTATAGACATTGTGTCTAAACAGATCATTGGAGAACTCCAGAAGTTTCCACCATTGCTGATAGCAACCCTAGCAGTTAATGATCTATTCCTAAACATATTAGTCAACCTAATATTTTCATTAACCTCAGATGCCACAACCCTAGTAGTAGGAAGTCTTGTTCCTTGATTAAGAATAAATGGTTCAAATCCTTGATCGATAAATGATTGCTCATCACCATCAATACTAGTTCCACTTACTGTTCTAAGACTTAAGGTGGAAACATCCGTTGGTCCAGGTGTTGTAATGTCAAATAGTGGAGTAACAGTATCATACTGAATATTCTTAGAGGCATGAGCATTATCTCCACCACCATGAATATTTGATGCAAAAGAGAGTTGAGGTTGTTGAAGTGCTGATATATCAGTACCTCTACCTTCTCTATCAATTTTGATTATAAAGTCATCCATATTTCTACCCAAAGTAGAAACATCATGATCTTTATTAATCTTAGTTAAACTAATACCACTAAATTCATATTTACTAATAATATCTCCTTGGGCATGATTAATAGATTGAGTATTCTTTACTCCCCTAGTAATACCACTTAGAGTATTAATACCAACAGATGTATAGGAAATAAGTTCATTGTTGATAATAGCATATGCAGTATTTGCTGCACTAACTAGAACACCTTCAAATACATTAAATCCAATACTATCAGCAATAGCAACACTACTTGTAGTAGAATTAATTATTGTTGAAAGTGTGGTTGGTACTGTATTTGGAGAAGCACCACTAATAGAAACCTTGTTACCAGTTCCATACATTCCATGGTTAAAATAACCAACTCGTGCATATTCTCCAGTATACAAACTACCAGTTGCATCAAACCTAGTGACATCAAGAGTTGAGTCAATAACAGTTCCTGCAGAATGATAGTAGGATACATCATCACCAGTAGTAAATTCTTCACCTTGAATATCAGTAAGATAAAGAGTATCAATTCCATTAAGAGAATTAATACCAATCCTACATCCAGAACCACTACCACTCATATCAGCAGTTACGATTCCGACCATATCACCAACTTTGTAACCTTCACCATCTTGAGTGATAGTAGCAGCAGTAATTGGTGAAGCACCAGTACCTACAGTTACAGAAAGTTTTAATCCAACACCACTACCAGTAATGTTGTATGTTCCAACACTAGCAGCAGGAGTTCCATAAGAAGTGCCATTGGTTTGAATACCAACTACACCAGTAACGGGACCACCAACATCTTCGATAAATCCATATCGATAATCAGCTTGTGCATCACCAACCTTTCTTCCAATAGTAAACACTGTTCCTATAAGACCAGGATTTTGAGAAGTTGTAATACCAAGTGAAGCTTTCTTAGGAAGTGCTTCAATTGGATTCTTATTCAATGCTGGTAGAATACCATTATTAGATCTAATTGGTGGGTTTTGGAATGTTACCACTGCATCAGTTTCTTCAAACTCTGCACGATATAGTTTAAATGTTAAATCTTCAAACTGGCATGGAGTCCATGTAGATGCATTTTGAGACTTGAACAAAGAACCTACAGAGAACTGGTTACTATAAACCCGTCCTGCAGCACTTGGCAAAGTCTGTGCATTAAGAGCAGTCTGACCCATTTCTGCAATAAACACTTCATAAGTGTTCGTAGGAGCACCTACAACAATAGCGTATTCTTTCGCAGGTTCCAGATATACTGGAGCAGGGAATGTCGCTCTAGTTGCCACTGAGGCATCTGTAGTGACTGTGATATTTGCAGAAGTCAAAACCACTCTTGAGTCAGGAGAAACCAACTTTTCAGTTGGGAATCCCAATTCCATTGTCCTCAATTCCACGAAAGCGGGAACGGTTGGATCTGTATCAATTGTTGCAAAATATACATCAATACCAGTTACATATGCACCAAATTGATCCACTGTAAATGACTGTGCTAGAGGGTCACGATTTCGAGGAGCTCTAGGAGGTGGAGGAGTAGGTACAGGAACTGGCCTAATAATAGTCCTATTTACAGTCCTAGTTCTATCAATAACCCTTGTGTTATTAATAATAACTGGGGGTGGTGGTGGAGGTGGTGGGGGCGGTCTACGGTTTACAAAGGTAAGCGTTACATCTCTTTGTATCGTTGTCGTTTCTAAAGTTGTAATCCTAACATCAGTTTGTATAATTCTTGTAGTTCCAATTGCAGTATAAATTGAATCAGCAGCAGAAATTGCAGTACTGCCCCTCAATCCAGTAGCATTAACAGAACTAGATGTTACCTTAAATTCTCTTTCACCAGATCTTACTCTAGCAAGTGGAGCTGGTGTAGCAGTAGGATTTCTAATCCATACACATGCTCTCAAATCACCATAAGGATCAGAGAACAAATTAAGATTAGAAATTGTAGCTTGTGCTCCACTAGTTGCTCCAGAAATTACTGTTCCAACTGGAAGATATCCAAAGAAATCTCCTTGTGCTTGAGCAGCAAGTGCAGCAGTATCAACATTAATAACTGTAGAACCTTGAGAATATGCTGTAGGTAGAGTTTCATTCCTATCTAAAGGATTAACCTCATATACTGTCGCAGGACTTGCAAATGGACCTGTTTTATGATCAGGTCTACAAAGTCTGAATGTATAATTCTCTCCATTTACAAGAGCATTAATTGTTTCTCCTACAGTAAAGGCACCAACAACATCCTGAATTCCAATAATCTTAGGAATAATATCACAATTACCAATCTCATCAAAGAAGGTAAAGAATCTAGAATTAGGTCTTAAACCATCTACATTATACTCAATATTTCTAGATCTAATGAATGGATCAAAAGTCTCTTGAGCAATATAAGTATTCCTTGATTCAATATCATCTCTTTCTACACCAGATACAAATTCATTTGTACTTCCTCGTAATTCATCTTGTCCAAATCCACCATCAACATTTTGTACTCCAACTCTAGTATCAAAGACTCTTCGTCTAATAATTTGAGTAGTAAGAGTTTGAGTTCTTTCAGTATTAATCCAATTATCACTAGTTGGATTTAATGTTAAATTGCCAGTGTAATTATAAACAAGGAATGGATTGAGATTCTCTACTCTTGTTGCAAAGTTTTGATTAACAAATTCAGTTTCCTTATACTTAAGGGTAATCATCCTACCCGTCTTCTGAGACTTATCATCCAACAAAGGAAAGTCCTCAGTGAAATCTAATGTTTCTGGAGATTGCTGTGTCTCAGGCAAAAGCTGCATATCCAGAGAAGTGATATCAGTAAGAGGTCTTAATTCTCCCCTAACAGTATCAACATCAACAGGAGAAGATATGTCAATAAAATCTTTGGTCCTAAGACCATCAGCAAAATACCCACTCTTAAATCTATCAAGTCCATCAGCATCTCTAACTTGTAAAGTTTGAACTTTCTGTTCTAATAGAGATAATGTTGTTACTTTTTCTAGATTTTCAACCCTATCTTCCAAATTACCAATATCTCTCATTGTATAACGACGATTATCAATTAAGAATACCTGTGCGCTACTTGTTTCATAAAGGTATGGTGGCCAGACAATGGTAGCAAGTGTCATGCTATCCCCATCATCTGCAGGGGGTTTAGGATTAGAAGAAGGAGTTCCCTTCAAAACAAACATATTACCCGATGTTTTAAGAATGAGTTTATCCATTCTTCCAAAGTAATGCTTGTATCCAAATCTAGAAGATTCATTTGGAGTTACAATCCTACTACCTACTGAGATATTATCTCTATTACTATAGAAGAATGGTGAAACAGTAGCACTACCTGGTGTAAATTCTACAACTCTAGACCTAAAATCAAGAGTATCACTTGCCCTATAGTTTTGTTTACCAATTCCTGGAATATTCTTACTAAATCTTTCTGCATCGTAACTATTGACAGTAAATACATCTCCAGTATCTGCAGATGGAATTTCATATCTATCAAGAATTACTAAAAGACGCTTAGATGGAATATACCCATCATTAACCCTCATCAATCTGGAATAATCATAATACTGTTCTTTCTGACCTTTATCTAAAGTAAATGCATCTGTTACATCATTATACTTTCCAGGAATTATTGCTTGAAGAGTTGCTGTAGCATTAGATTCTTGGAAAGAAAGTGTTTCTAGAAGTTGGAACTTATCAGATGTTTTGTATACGATACTGATATTACTATTACCAGCATCAATAGATACTACTCTTGCAACCGAATTGGTATTTTCTCCAACGATAGATTCACCAACAATAGCATTTTCAAAAATAGGATCAGTAGAAGTAAAGACTAATTTGTCTAAAATAGGCTTATCTTTATCTAAAGATTCGTAAACAGCAATTACTTCACCCACATCAGGATGATTTAAACAAATATCCTGGTCTTGTACTCGTATTCCATAAAGAGCACTATTAGTTAATCCATCATTAAGAGTAGAACCTTGAACTGTTCCTGACCCTATTTTATTAGAATAAATTATATCAACTTGCTGACTTCTCTTATATTCTTTAACTTTTGTTTTAATATTATTCTTAGTAACTGTTGCATTAACAGTCATCCCAGATTCTGAGAATTTTAGTCCATTAATAGTTAAAGTTGTATCAGTAACAACTACTTGTGATTGATCAATAGTAGCAATTTCACCATCATCATATTGTACCTGATATCTTTCTTGATCAAATCCAACAAAACTAATATCATTAATTGAAATATTAGAAGTAGAAACTACTAAAACTCCATTAGCATCTGTAGATTCATTTTTTACTTGTGCAGAAAGAGTAAGTTTAGCTCCAGTAAAGTCAATATCAGCAATATTATTTTTAGGAAGTTTTAAATACAATCCTGCATTATCTTCATTAGTCAACTGTTGTTGACCAATTCTAAAAGTACCCGTATATGCAATACCAGGAAGAGTTCCACCATAAAGATCAGGATTTGATGTCATTGCAACAACTTTCATGCTACCACCATCAGCAGCAACTTCACTAACAATATTTCTAGAAGGTAATGAACTAGTTGGATTGTTATAAAGTATTACATCACCTGGCTTAAAGCGTTCAAATGTTTTACCAGTACAAGTAACCGCACCTGCAGATGTAATACTAACAAAATCGGTAGCAGAGAACCCATATGGTATTACTTCATTAAGCTTTTTCTTACCATAAAATGAAGAGGACTGTTGTACAGAATCAACATCGTCAATATTATAATTCCTTACTCTCTCAACAGTTCGTGACAATCCATTAATATTACCATCAACTACAATCTTTTCACCTGGTTGAAATTTACCAGATACCTGAGTTATTGAAATTGTACTAGTACCAGCACCAGCAACTGAATGTCCAAGAGCATAACCTGTAGCACCACTCTCTTTACCTTCAATATAAGCAGATGTAATTACATCTGTAGATTTAACATTATCATTTAATGATAATTCCGTAAACAATTGAACATCATACAAATAAGCATCAAACTCAGTTGAGTTATCCGTATATTTTGAATCTACTAATCCAAAATTATAAACTTTTGCAGTACCAACTCTTGCACTACCAATACCACTCTGAAGATCTAACGCATTATTAAATGTTGTTACACCAGTAACACCATTAAGCCTAAGTCTATTTCCTAACCTAAAAGAAAAATTCTCTTCTAATTTTTCGGAAGTAATTCTTGGTTTATCTACATCGAGAGTCTCTCCCATAGTCTGGAATTCATATCCTTTCACATATGCAGTACCAGGAGAAACCCTAACAACTGCAAGATCATCATTTGGTGTGTTACCCTCTCTAGTACTTTCAGTAGCATAGTAGATACCTTCACTACCCATTCTATCATTCAAACTATCCATTACATTGATAAAGAATGGACTTACTGTGTAATCTCCAGACTCATCATGTGTCCTTTTAGCAATATAATCTCTAATTAAATTATACTCACTATGTCGCTTAATTTCTTTTTCAACAATACCAGCTCTTACTCTTATAACTTCAATAAAATCTGTATCATCAAAATCATCAACATCCTTCTTAGCAAGAATTAATTCTATTTTTAATCTATCAGCACCAGGAGCAGCATAGTTTGAAAATCCTTTAGCATTATCATAAAGATCTGGATCTTCTTTAGCATTAATTGCACTTTCAACTACTTGCAATCCAACCCTATAAAATGGCTGATTATCATACTGATCCAAAATAAGAGTTTGTTGATTAACTCTTACAAAAGCACCTCTAACAAAATATACTCCAGCGGAAATATTTACTGCAGATCCTGAAAGACAAGAATCCTGAGCAATAGTTGATGCAACAGATGAACCAGTATTTAATGTAGTATTGCCATAAGTAACAGGTTCTTCTAATAATATTATTTCAGAATCTTCAAAGAAATCAAAAGATCCACTTGGACCTGGAGACAAATATTTTACATATAATGTTGGATCTGACGAAATAGAATCTACTGCAGTAAGATAATTAACAACTTTTGCAGTAATACCAGAAGTTTGTCCTTTTATTCTTTTTCCTACAACACTACTTAAATAAATCTCAACATCCGTTCCTAAATGAGTAGCATCTAAACGAACTGCAAAATAATTTCCATCATAAGTAACACCACCAGGAATAACAACAGATCCCTCTTTAAAAATATGACTACCAAACTGTTCAACCTGATTCTGCATAATAGACTGCAGACTCGTTAATTCACGAGCTTGAACAGGAAATCCTGGTTTAAACAGAACTTTATGATAATTGTCCGTCCTGTCAAAGTCGTCGTAATAAGGACTTATGTTCAGATTTGTCTGTTGTGGCATCGGTTTAGAATTCTAATACGATTTTGATGTCTTCTTTTTGACGCACATTCCTTGTAATAGAAGGTCTATTATCAAGGTAGATGATCTCGCCACTCCTCTTATTTATTTCAGCATCAGCAAGACCATTTGTAAACTGTGCGCCAAGATCAACAACCTTACCCGAAGGAGTAGTTGTAGAGATGCCACTAAAAGTCTGATCTATATTAACACTGAAAGCACTACTAGTAACTGCATTAGCAGTTGCTTGGAAATTTAAAACAGGAGATTGATTGTTAACTTCCTTACTGTCAGTCTGATCATGAGTTAATTGATTGTAAGAAAGACTTCTATCTTGGAAGTACTTAATTACCTTAGTATCAATATCATAAGAAGCAACATATCCTCTAGCAGTACCAACTCCAGTAATACTTTGTTCAATAGCAGTACCAATACCAAGAATCTGAGAGGTATCTCCAGTAAATTTAAGTGATTTCAACCCAGAAAATTCAGAAGTTTGAAGATAATTAGTTCCTGCTACACCAATTGCAGTTGGGTTTCTAATTAATCCAACTTGAGAGAATTTAGTATCTGATGCAAAATCATATGAAGATGAATCAAATCGAGTATAAATTAAGACTTTATCTGTTCCTAGTTCCTTATAAGCATTATAACCATGCCCTAAAGAAGGAGGAATGATAGGTGTTAATCTAGCAAATTTAGTAGCAGCACCATTAATAGAAGACAAATCAACACGAGCATAACTATAACCTCGACCGCCAGATGTTACCTGTGCGGAAATAATTTGACCATTGGTATTAGTTAGGATTCTAACTTTACCTCCCGTGCCATCACCAACAATATCAACTTCAATAGGACTGGAAAGGAAACTATATCCTGTTCCTGCCTCATCAATTGATACTACTTTAATCTGATTACTATTAGTATCAGAATCACCATTATCTCTAACAACTTTAATATCAGCATCAATTGTGGTGTCCCAATCATTAGGAACAGCAATATATTCAGTAGAGTCAAATTTCACGATATCCGCAGGAGGAACCGTGAACATATACTTCCAAAGATAACTATCACCACTTACACCAGCAGCAGATGGTTCGAGATCAGTAAAAGTTGGTTCATCTAATGATGCACCTGCAATAGTGGAAATACCAGCAGAACCATTATTAATACAAATATAGACTCGATAGTCTTTATTCATTACATAATAGTTTGCAGAGTAAAGTCTACTAGAGTTAGATACTAAAGAACGATGAGTTACACTATAATCATGGCGATACATGTCATAAGATGTACCTTTAGTCCAAGCAACTTTTCTAATCAACCTTCTAACATCACCAGGAAAGACCTTTCTACCAAATAACATAGTATCATATACATGGTTATTGTAATTGATACTATCAACAGGTGATGGAGGTTGGATAGTTGTACTATTCCAAGTATCCGTGCGTCCAAATCCCGCTATTGTTGGATTTACTAATCCTAAAAACGCATAGTAAGAATTAGTTCCTGCTGTAACATCATCCATGAAGTTATTAGCATTAATAATCCTAAATTGGTCGGTTATAATTGCTGCCATTGCAATATGCTAGAGAGAGGTCTTACTATTTTGGTATTTATAAGGTTTTATTAAAGGCTCCAGTGTTTCTCAATCCAATATTGCGCCTTTGTGCAATTGGATAATTATCTAAGGAGGGATTATAATTAATTCCTTTAACATCAAGAGCGATTGGATAACCAACATCTCTTGTTGCAGAAGAGAATCTTCCCCAACTCATTCTTGCTGCAGGGTGTAAGGTTGATCCAATACCAACCAATCCTGAAACATCAGTTCCTGAATGAATATTGCAGGTTATAACACCTGTTCTA
>Ga0208011_1000234_pt1 | contig 23703 bp, 18 predicted proteins | sample 7_EtaG_FD_184080 | JGI IMG/M metagenome (GOLD analysis project Ga0208011, IMG submission 184080) | Marine viral communities from the Subarctic Pacific Ocean - 7_ETSP_OMZ_AT15161 metaG (SPAdes) (version 2) | ecosystem: Environmental > Aquatic > Marine > Oceanic | place: Pacific Ocean | collected...
AGGTGCCCTCATATTCAAATCCTGAAAAGTCCGCACCCAAGACGGAACATGCCACCTCACAATGACCAACTATTCTTCCAAATTCAAAACCTTCGTTGTATGTAATGGTGGCGAGAACCGTCCCAACTGCTGCGAAAAGAAGCATGATAGCGGCTCGTTTCCAATAGTTTTTTATAAAATTGATTATTTTCTTTAACATATTATCTTTTTAATTATTCGTCTGATTTGTGTTGGCTACGACATAGCCATAATTCTGTTCATACGACGTAGAGTGAACTTGAAATGCTGCCCTGATATCTTTATCGCTATTTTTATTGATATTCTCGGTTAGTCGCCGTAGTAGTTTACCATCAGCCTCTAATACCTTTGAGTTGATAGCATAATAATAACTCTTTTCGGAGATATTGTCAAGGGAAAAAAATAGTTTTTCTTCTCCGCTGTCCACATCGACAACACCAATCGTGCTCACCGTCGCTGTTTCTTTAGACTCAAAGGCTGTTTTATGAACTGGTGTGTGGTGATTATACACATTCACCATATGAATTGCCGATACCATTAAATCGTTTAACTTATCATAATAGCCAATAATGGGAACATCGCCCAATATTGCTTCAAGCTTTTTATTGTCAACCAAATAAATGCGGCTAATGGCATGAGATCGAGCATATTCTTGTAAAACGTTTCGTACCAATCTTTCTTGAAAAGTATTTGTTTCACCCAAAAACTCAACATCAGGCTTGATATAGAGAATATTCAAATTTTTATGAGATAGTTGTTGTAAGATCCCCAGCGAAGCAGCAGACGTATATCCAGCACCTGAAACCACAAATAAAATATCGTCCGTTGCATCTTTAAAAAACGCCTTTAGAGAGGGAATATTTTTTTCATATTTTTCAGGGTGATCGTAGCGTCTAAGGAGGTATACCCTTTCCTCACTGTTGTCTATGCTTTCACTATCAATCTTAAACACTTTATATTGAGGATGCTGGGAAAACTTTTCTGCTATGGCACACCCAGCCTTTCCAAGACCGATTATTGTATCCATTCTATCCCCCGCATCGCGCCATATGATTTTCCAGCACTTACATTGACCTTAAACTTACCAAAAGGAGTTTGAGAAAAAATATTAATTAACTCTCCAATAGTTTCTCGCTCACAATCATCATAATCTATGATAATACTATCATGAAGTGTAAAGGAAATAAAAGATTTTTTACCCTTTAGTGTGTTTGCAATCTTAAATGCTCTGGATAACACCAGATCGCTTGTAGTGCTCTGTATTAAATAGTTTAGTGCGTGATGTTTGTCCGATTCGATTGTTCTATCAAAATAGGTCGTCACCTGCTGTCCGTTAAAATATTTTTGCAATATACCCTCTCGATCATAATGCCGATTTGATAAATAGTCCTTAGCCTTCGGGTTATATAGCCATGCAAAAATGCGCTTTTTTGCTTCCTCGCGGGTGCCAATGCCACGATAGATATTATCAATATTCCACTGGTGGATGTCATCTTGTGGCTGCTCTTTCCCGCTTAATCCGAGAAGAACACGAAGCTCCGCAGCATTATAATCAAGCTCAACAAAATAATCATTAGCGGGTTTCAATATAGATCTATAATCAGCGTCTAAAGTTAATATTGGAAAACCTCCTTTATAAGTTGTCATTCTGCCGGTCTTTGTGCCGTAAATATTGTATGAAATATATGGTTTAATGTGCTTGCTTTTTTTTAAAAAATTTCTGGTCTTGAAGTGGTGGCTTTCTCTGGCGATTTCCGCATAGTCAATGTTTAGCTTTTGCTGCCCGATGTTATATGTAAATTCTGCCAGCTTTCTCAGGAAGTCATAGTTCTCTGGAGTGTCATATGTTTTTATAATATGCTCAGTAATTTTATTCTTCATCTCACAATGCTCAAGAAGAAATCGCTGCGGGACAAGATCGTAGAAACAGTGCCTCTCAAGAGAAATTTTTGCTGTCGAAAACGACTTGTAGAATGCTCTCATACGAGCATTAATCGCCTCCCAGCGATGTCTTAAAAAATCAGGACATACCTCATTCAATGATTTCCCTCCGACGAACAGGGAGGCAATCAAAGTGCTATTTTGAGCAAACATAGGGTTATAATTCCAAGTTGCGCTTACAGCGTCGAAGTTAAATTCTTCGCAATTATAAAGTAACTTACCATCATGGTATATGCCAACACAATGCTGTTTATCATCTAATGCTTGGGCAAGCAAAAATCACCTATTACTTTGTTGTAGCGTTTTCGTAGTTCATCAATGCCAACTCTTTTGAAGGGTAGCGGTAAAAATTGAACTTATCTCCAATATAACCGATAGCGGTCTTAAAGTCAACACTTTTCTTTAAATCTTTTGCATTTTTTATTGTTTTATCTAACTGATTCTCATTTAGCGGATTTCCTAATTCATAATTTAAAAACTCAGCATATAGTGGCAGCCAAAAATCTTGATTGTATTTTGTTGCCAAGTCATTGTCCGACAAAAAGCTTCTTTGAAACGATCCTGTTGTCGAAATACAGTTACGATAGGACTTGGGTTGAAGTGGTGGCTCGTTGCTAAGCGAGAATGTTCCTTCTACAAGGGTATATTTGTGTGCGAATCGAGTGCCGCGCATACTGGTTTCCGATAGGACCGGGAAAGCCGCGACATAATTATTATAAAATTGCATTAGATATACGCTGATAATGTCATAATCGTAGTCCGTTGCCTTATAATACATCGATTCGAATAGCGTGTCAACATCAAGATTATAACTTGCCATATAATTCTGCATTTTTGGGGAGCCTAGATCAGCTATAATTCTCCCAGGATATTCTTTGTCTGCCATAAAACCAAATTTGTTAAGAGCATGCATATAAAACTTAAAATTTGAACTTTCTATATATGTAAAGTTTTTTGAAGCATCATCGGAATAATCTAGTGTAGGAGTTATTTCTATAATAAGCCCGGAGGCATGTCGAGGGCACTTAGAGGATAAAATATAAGAGGAACGACTTAGAGCAAGTTTGCTACCCCTTGTGCTGTAAAGATGTTTAATCGATTTCATATATTGATCGAAATTCTTTGGCTTTGCATATTGCAGCCCTTTTCCCTCACTTGGTTTTTCGAGATGAGACGTTACCAATACTTTATATAATGATTTAATATAAGTGGAATATCCAGTATGCACGCTTTGCCAGCCTTTAACTGGATTAATCGCTTGGACTGTATCCGAGTCTCGAACTAATATTCCGAGGCGGCGTGCTTTATTAAAATAATCCTGAAGGTCATGAAAAGCCTCGGCAACAAAATTCATTACGTAAACTGTATCGGCAGCAGAATCCGTGTTCTTGCGTAGAGGAGCGAGATGCGACTCAGAAGGATATACAACATTTCCTTTGCGATCTACTTTTCCGTAATATGGTGTTCGAGATGAATCAAAGAAATTGTTAAACTCGTCGGTTGGAACAGTCTTGTTCAGATATTTCTTTCTTAAATTAAAAGTTTGCTTTGAGTTGCCTCGACCTATTATATTTCTACTATTTAGTTTTGTATTTTTTGCCATAGTTTATACCCTGTGTGTGCGCTAAATTTTACCTGTACATCTTCTGCTTCCGCAACTCTTTGAGACGTTCGCATAAGTTAAAATATTACTTCATCATAAGCAGCGGCTTCGGCGGCGGCGGCTTTGGCAGCTTTGGCAGCTTTGGCGGTGGCGGCGGCGGCGGCTGCTTCCTGTTGCCCGGTAACACACGCCTCGTCGTCGGGACTCAGCGCAACACTATCCTTGGGTTTCTTAATCCCACAAGCTTCAAACCCTGGAAGGTGGGCGAATGAGAGCCACCTTGTTTCCAGTGTAGTTTTCCAATCAGGGTTGTTTCCAAGATCTCCAAAATCATGACTTACAGTTATAACTACAAAATAACCTCCGAGACCCAGCGTTCTTGCAGCCGAAACAGCTTTGCCTGCGTTTGCGAACGGAGGCGGAATTATGGCTAGCCCATCACCTAGATACGAGCCACCGTTGAGTAGGTGTGTCGGGGGGTCGATGGCACTCGCCAAAGAATCGGGATTAATATATACAACAGATCCGGGTTTAAAAGCAACATTGCCCCTTAAAAGAACAGTCGCATCATATTTTTCTCTCAATATCCCTAATTTATTTATTCCTCCGTCCGCCATCAAGTTAGCCTCTCTAAGTCCAGGCAAGTCACTTCTTTTAAACTGAGCAGATATCAACATTCCCTTTGGTCCAGATGATAGTTCAAACCAAGGGACACCATCCCTTTTATCGTCTCCCTGCGGGTCTGCACCCATTCCGCGCTTCATGGTAGAAGAGGGTTTTTGTGTCACTGCAAACACATTATATGTGGCTTGGGTGTCGTTGGCGACGGCGGCTTCATGGCTTCTGTTTACCCTGTAAGACAAAGACTTTTGCCCTAAATAGCCCGCATATAGCAGCGAGCCGCCAAGCTGTGATGCCGCATCGTCTGCGACATCAGCGGCGTCTGGAGGGGGTTTGCAAGCAGCATCGGCAATCTGTTTATCTAGCACGGCTTCGGCTGCGCCCCGGTGGAGGGGTGTGCCCGAATTGAGTATTCCCGAAGAGGGCGGAGACGCGTGTTGAGCCAGAGCTTGCAGGTCCACGATCTCCTGCTTCAGTTCCTGAGCGGTTTTCGGTGGAGGTAGATCTGCTTTACTTACCTCTGTGTTTAAGTCTGTGGGACGCCCTGACACCGAATAATAGGTTGCAATAGCTTGAGCCCCTTCGTTATCCTTCGAATTGGCTGTAAGCGAGGCTCGATTATCAATTGCATAAGGGATTAGCGTATTTATCAGACCATTAATAAGATTTTTAAGGAAATATTTTTTTACGTTTGGACGCGAAACCACTTCATTATACCAGAAAGTTCGAAATTGCTCAAACTCAATTGGAATATCTGCTATATTAATATATTTGGGCTCGTCTTCTCCAACTAACTGTGGAAGCTTAATATCGCCAAATATATATTTTCCGTGACGTTTTATTGTTTTTTGTGCCTTTTCCCCCAAGCGACCCTTTTTATCTATCTCACTGAAAAATGCAACGCCTTGTCCGTGAACGTAACTGCTCTTGGGGTATGCAGGTGGATGATCATTTTTAGCAAGAACCTCTAATGCAGCTTCTACAATATCGCCTAAAAAAACAAATTTAAAAAACTTATATCCGAGGCGGTCCTGGATATTGGAAAGGAGTTCGTCTCTCTGACCTTCTTGTGGATCATATTTAGTATATTTACTGACCGAGTAGGGAGCTTCGGTAGACCCTGCCTCGACTACTTCTTTGAGCAATCCTGTTTGTACGCCTTCGAGCGTATCCTTGATGCCGCCCGCATCCTTGGGGATAGCCCCCATGAAGCGGTCCGCATCCTTGGAGAGTTGTTTTTTCCAACCTGGGTTGTAGTCGTTGGGGTCGGGGAATTTAGAGGCATCCCAGGATGCCATATAGTTTTTTATTATAGGGGCTTGTGCGCCTTTGGTGGTCCCTGGTCTTGCCTCTGACCATATAGGATCGGTGTCCGGTACCGCTATGTCATAAATTCTTGATGTGTCATAATTCGGACCTGCCAGTTTAATTTGATCGTGTAGCGTTCGCTTTGATATAAGCAACAATTCCTCATATTCTTTTTCAAACACCTTGGACTTCTCGTCAAGGTCGTTTGCACAGGATTCTTTATACTTGTTTGTTGCTTTTGCTTCTTCCTTGGCTGCCTTCTCTTTTTCGTTCGTCTCGGGCATCTCATCAATATCTGCCTGAGTTCTTAATGCGGCCGTGCTTTGAGCTATTCTATCCATTTCATCATTCATTGCTTGTAGTTCTGCAACAATATTTGGATCTCCTAATAAATCGGCTTTATTGGTTCTTTGCATGGCTTCACCATACCCAATAAAATTTACTGTCATGCGGACGCCCAGGTCAGGATCTACGGTCAATTCATGATTTTGGAGCACTAAATGATATGTTTCTTTCTGTCCATTAATAATGTCTATAACTTCTTGCGCTGCATCGGACAAAGAGGGTGCTGGGTGAGGCTCTCCACTTTCGTTTCTGTCCGCAATGTCTAGGAAGTCCTGGTAGTCTTTTGAACCGGGTTGTCCGATTTTTCCCCTGGTTGCCATCTCGTCAACCCATGCATGGTCAATCTCCTCGTGGGCGACAGAAGTGCCGATGACTGATTGCATTATGGCTTTTTTGCGTAATTCATCGTCATCGACCGTGTAGCCTACTTGTAATTTTATTTGTGTTTCTTCTTCATCATATATTCTATCGCAGGCACCATTGGCAAGTGTGGCGTTTGGGTTCATTTGAATTAAATCAATCCAAGCTATACCGTTTGGGAGTTCTCCCTTGTCTATAGCGTTCTTCCATTTCTCTTTAATGTGTGCAGGGAGTGTATCCGGGTGGGGAAGGTGTCTAAAAAATAAATTATTTAGGTTCATAGTTTCAATTGTTATTGAGACTTGAATATTCGATTCTACTTCTGCTGGATTACCTCCTAGTTTTTTAATGGTCAGCCCAGTTATACCAACCTTGGGTGCGTCTCCAAGGGTTGAAAAATGTCTTTCCCAATCTTGTGCTGTTTTCTGCTTGGCATTATATTCTTTTACTTTCGTAGTAAATTCGGTAGTGCCTTCTCCAAGCCACTCATTTGAAAATTCAATTTCAAATTTTTCGTCTTCAGATCTGCCTGAGCCTGGATAAACCTTAAATAATTTAATATCTGGAATGAGATTATCAATTTCGTCCTCGGGAACAGTAGGATCGAATATATCTAAATAACGTGATGGCGTGGCAGAATTAAGAATAGTGTTACCATCTGCAACGGAAACGGGTCCGGTGCCCATGCTCTTACCAGTCGCTGTTCTGCCGTCGCTCACCACTCTTGTAATAGCAACAGCAGGTGGACCAAGCAGCGTATGCGTTACTGTGTTACTGTCAAAGCCAGCGGTTCTGCCAGTAATACGATGCACCTCGTCTAAGTGTCGTATTAGATAACTTTGCGCTTTTTGCCTTTGTGTATATGATGAATCTTCTGCCATTGTTTAAAAAAGAGCCAACACTCTATTTAGAGGAGTCGGAATAACAATGAGTCCGCCTGCCTTAAGATGTCCTTCAGTTGGAGCAGAATTATATTTAGCGATTACCCACCAATATTCTGGATTTCCATAATAAGTGTTAGCTAGCTTATAATATCTATCTCCTGTTTTCCACACATGCCTTATCTCTGTAATTCCTATAGTTGACTTTATGGGGCGACTTGTGGGTGTTGTCCACTGAGTTAACAATGGTATTTTTTTTCGATTAAGAAGATCTCTATATCTACTATATACATTTCTGAAATATGATCTGTTTAAATTTCGACTTCGTGATGACATTTTTTACCCCTTTCATAAATAAATAGCATAATAAAAATATTTCATTACTCCTATTGGTCGGGTTTGAGACGCTTAGCTCGCGCCTCTGCTGCCGCGACTGCGTCCTCCGTGCCCACAACGTCAACTTCCGTGTTGTCTATCTCCTGTGGAGCCCCCTCTTCCCAGACGGGTTCGGCGTCTGGATCTGCTTCGGGATCTCTGCGGACTATACCCATATCCCTGCGACAATAGAGAGCAGAAGGGATCGGTCCTGTTCCATGAGGCCAATCTAGATTGTCGGTTAATGACCAGCCCACGCCCCCATGGCGACCAGTGCCACCAAAACAAACAGGTTTTGCGTGAAGCGCCAACATGGATAATGTAACATTGACCAATTTAGGTAAAACTTTTCCACTTTCTGAGCCGTATACATATTCCTGTTCTTGCAATTCCGACCCTGGTTTCCTTCCTTGCGCCCACCATTGTGCAGTTTGAGTTTTCCCAATAGCCTCCTTTCCTTCGCCATATCCAAGTAGAGCACTTCTTGCAGCCATCGGGGTCGAACCATAATCAAAAACACCCGCATCAAAATTCATTGAAAAATCAAAATTAAGAATTTTAACGGACTGACTTCTTAAAAAAGTCCCAAAATTGATAATGTAAGTGCGTTGGTTTGTGTAATCATATGTGAGCACCGACCTGCCGCCGATCTGTTTGGCACGCACAAACTCCATCTTGCCTGTTTTGGGGTTCGTCACCTTCTTTCTATCATATAGACCGTAAACAGAGCGTGCGAGAAGCTTGCAATAATCTAGATTTACTTTGGCTTCATGCACATTTCTTGCAGCCAATTGAAACGAAATGTCAATGTTTCTTTCTGTGGTGCTATAAGTAACTCTTGGATTAAGCTTTCCAAACACATGTTCAAAATTAAGATTGGGAGCATATTTTTCAGAATAACTATCTAAAATAATATATTTGGCTACAAGATTGATCTCACCATCACTAGATTTTATCCAAAGCGGGGGATAAAGTCCGTCTCCGAGTCCTTTTAAAAAACTATATTGTCCTTCGCCTGCCATAATAATTTACCTGTAAGAAGGATAGTTGACGGGTATAGGAGACAAATCGTCCATTAGATAGGTGTCGATCCTTACATTTCCCTCAATGGAGAGTTCGATTTTTGCTGGGTATATTTCGTCCTCCCCGAATATTCCCGTTGCTTTGCTAGTGATAAACCCAGCTTCAATATCTGGACTGTATGTCAGTGATGATATATAAATTGCCACACCATTAGCTTGTCCAGGCACCGCACTATCAATAAAGCCCAAACCTTTAACACGCAGCATTGTTCCTTGTCCCACAAGAGCACCTTCTTGATTTCGCTTTGGATACATCATACACATCAACAAATTAAGATTTTGTTCATTATATCGAGCTTCCTCTAAAGATGCATTGGCAACAAAAAATGTAAAAGACATTTTTCTCATTGTGTTTTTAGTTTTCACAAGAGGATCAGTTTCCTTGTAAAGCATTGTCGTCCTTAAGTCTGAAGAGTGCGAATCACTGAACTTAGTTATGGTGCCTGGAAATGAAACCGAGTGTTCCGAAGCTGCATGTGTAAACTTTAGTATATACCCCTGTTGATCTGCCCAGGCAGATAAAGACTTGTCTTTATGGACTCCCTTATAGATGGTTCTATGTTCTGCTTTGACTATTCCCATTTATATTACCCTGTTACCTTGGCAAATTTATTCATAAATCCGGCTCTTTCTAGATCGCTCTTGATGAGCACTGGTGGTTGGCTCTTAACGGCTGCGATAAGCTCATCCAGTTTGTTATTATTTGCTTCTAATAGTTTATTATTGTCGGTCATACCTATACCCTCACGACCTTGTGCATTTAATGGAACGACGGCTTCTGGACCTTTTTCGCCGGTAAGTGCCATCGTGGGTTTCGTTACAATGCCGCCGGTTGCAAGACCGCCCATCTTGGCCCCGGCGAGCGCTCCGCCGCCTGCGAGAGCCGCCATTATTCCCCAACCTAGCGGGCCCGACAGGACGCCAGCAGTGAGGAGTCCTGCCCCAAGTAGACCACCACCCGCAAGCCCACCGATCCCCATGCCCATTCGCTTTTTCTTCTTTTTGGCATTTTTTTCGGCTTGCACTGTATCCCATGCCATTTTCGCCATAGCAAAACCGGCGAGCCCGGCAGTGACACCTCCAGCAATCGCAGCAGCGCTGGCACCCGCCGCTGCTGGGGCTCCTGGTGGCAATGTGGTGGCACCGGCCGCGGCGAATGGGTCGATTATCTGGCTAGCATGGGTGCCGCGCACTCCCGCCGCAGCCCGACCGGGCAGCACTCCTTGTCTTACCATCATCGCCGTAAACTGGGTGGCTATCTTCCCGACGAGAACGGCGGTGGCGGAGGCACTTGCCGAGATCTCGGTCAGGAGCGCCATCTGTGGTACGCTAATAAGTTTAGACAACATTAGTTTTATTGTTTTGCCACTAATCCACGCGCCTGCGGCGACAACAGCCAGCTTTCCAAGACCGCCCATAACACCTTTGGGAAACATTCCCAGTATGTCACTCATCCCTCCTATAATCCCTTTGATCAAACCGATAACTGGTTCAAGTGCTACAGCAAATTGCATTGCCAAAATCTTCATCTCGGTCATAAGATCTCGACCTTGTTCCTGGAGTTCGAGCATTTCTTCTTGGCTTAGCCCTGCTTTTTGCATAGCAGTATTTAATTTATTTGTTTCCTCTTCTTGGAGCAATATCCTGCGTGTTTCTTCAACAGACATCCCCATTGTATTGGCAATGGCTTTTTGCTGATAGTAGCCAAGCTGTTCGAAATCGCCAACAGATTGTTGTATGGCATCAGAGAATAGTTGCATTCTTTTAGCCGGATCTGTTTCCTCAAGAATTTGCATTGTATCGACCAGGGGGGCTCCACCCATTTGTCCAAGAACGGCATTTAGGTTCCCTGCTGCCTGGGCTGCGGAGTCGAATGTATCGAATTGTTCAGCGAATGATACGATTTCACTCATTCCCATTCCTGTGCGTTTGGAAGCAGAATAAAGATTATTAAAAACCCCTTCAAGGTTCTGTCCGTGTATTGCAAGCTTGGGCATTATTTCGGCTGATTCTTCCATAACTTTGTTAAGATCGTCGCCAAAAGCATTCGCAGTGCCCATTATAGATTTTTGGAGTCGCTGAGCCGCCGGGATTGACCTGCCGGTAGTTCTTGTGACGTTTTGCAAAAACTTAGTTGTGGTGCCAGCGGCGACACCAAATTTCTCGAATTGAGTAATCTCAGTTACTAATGCCTTTTGGAGATCTCCATCGATCATCAGGAATTCTGAAAATCCGCCAATCAACGTTGAGGTGGCTGCGGCTGACTCTGATGCTGATACCCCAAGACGACGATTATCTTGTTCTACTGAACTTATTAAGTTTTTATATTGGTTTCCTGTTCCCGTTGCTTTGGCAAATGCTGAGGAAGCATTATCAATTTCTATAGTCAAGGCAACTGATGCTTCTGCAAACTTTTTAAAGACTGAAATACCCATATTCATCGGGGTCATTGTCTTACTAATTGTCTTCCCCATGGTGCCCAGGGCTTGACCGAACGCCTTGGTCGCCGGGATCCCATCGTCCTTCAGATCCTTGGTCATTCGGAATATTCCGGCTACGACACCATCAGCTTGTTGTTCAACCCCCGTCAAAGAGCGAATTAATCTTTCAGTGCTTCGCTCAAGAGATTTTGTGGAATCAGCTAATTCATGCTGTGCACGTTTGAGTGCCCCAAAGCTCGTAGCAACGGCTTCGGCATCGGCTGCATTTCTTTCGAGCCTCTCGGATAGCATTTCGAGTGCGTCACGATATTTTGGATCGGTCGCCGCTGAGATTGCTGCTTCGAGACTTTCTGCTAATTTTGTTGGATCTGTTGCCATAATTTATAGTATCCTATTTAAATGGCCAAATAATTCCGGTTTCTCTTTCAAAGCTCTTTATTGCTTTATCCAGGGCTGTTTTGTTTTTTATAACCTTTGGATCATTTAGTCCATGCTTGTTCATTGCTCTGAGGTATTTGGCTTCGCCTCCGAGAGCTTTTTCAAAAGACTTTATCTGTGAACTTGACCCGACAACATTAACGGGAACAGAGCCTCCGCCGAACATTCCGCCTAGAATTGTTTGAACTGCGCCGCCGAACATAGCCAGCCAACTTTCATTAATTGCATCGCCAATTGTTAAATCAATTTTAATTGGCACTAAATCACCATTATTTTCCATAGAAAGCTTTCCTTATATTGCTGCTTTTATAATTAGTCCCATAAACAAAGAAAATTGGGCGTTAACCCAATTTTCTCGTAGTTTAGTTTGTTAGTGACTTCTTGTCTTTTTATTCGCTTTGTCGATGTGTTGATTTTGTTCTTCGAAATGTTTCGACAACCTTCTTACAAACCAATTTCGTAACCCAATTGGCAGATTGTATGCTTCAAAAAAGCTCCAATTTCCGTGCTGTTTTAAATAAAAGAAATGTTCATAGACCATTTCCATATAATCATTATCCAGGCCAAAAAAAGTCCGCTGTCAACGGCACCTCCATTTCGGATTCATAGCCGCAGTTTGAGCAAGAGTAGAGTTGTGACATATCAACATTTGGCGTTGCGCCGACAACACATGCCCGAAGAAAACGTGAATCAAGGGCAGGCATGTTGTCAATAAAATCACTTATCTCGTTTCCATTGGTTACATCATTAATTGAGATAAGCAACCTCTTTAACAAATCGGTAGCCCCCGCATCAGGTATTTTCAACTTTGATTTCTTATTGGCTGCTTCAGTAAGGTGTCTTTCGTCGTGACCAGTTAATAATCTAAATTCAGCTTTATATTGTGTCTTAGGCAGTGTTACCACAAATGTTCCATGTGGAGTTACTTCAACTTCTTCAATACCCTCGGACACTACATTTCCCGGATTGTTCGTTACATCGTTAAGATCAAAACTATGATCTACTGCTGCATTGCAACCTGGACAGGTAACTTTGGTTTGATAATCTGCCCCATATCCAGAAATTCTTGCCGCAAGGATCAGCGCACTCTTATCCCCCACAAGCAAATCGTTAACTTGAATCTCTTCGTTAATTAAAAGATTTTCTAATAGCCGATCAATTGCCAACCCTTTACGTAAGAGAGTCTGTGAAGTAAGAATATCTTCGTCTCTTGCGGTCATATATCGTATTTCAACAGTGTCTTGCTTATATAATGCATGACCTGGAGGATAATATCGTCCCCCGGATGGAAGTTCCACAAACTCTGTGGGACTTACATATGAGAGCGTTCCTTTAGTTGGTGCCGATGTCGGTTCAACAGGAGGATCGCTCTCCGAAGCAGCAGTGGGTGCTTGGTTGGCACCGGTGCGTGCTTGGTTATTTCTAGCCATTTACACCTCTGTATTATTGTATTTTGTATCTATAGTATAGAATATATATTACGTTTTTTAAAATTAAATTATTTTAATTCTTTACCCTTTCCGGCCATCTTCGTGTACTTCGCCCAATCATATCGCAATGTTAGACTTATTTCAACCATTTCGTCTGAATCGTAAGAGTGGGATCCAAAGTTAACCTCTGTAATGAAAGCATTGATTAAAGCCCACTCCCCAATGATCCTTGTCTCGTTTTCTTTACCTGTCCCAAGCTCTCTAATTTTAACATCGCCAAGTGCGTTAACAGCGGACTCTTTAGTAATTGTAGTACCAGTTGCCTCCCCAAAATCTCTGGGCTGTTGGATACCAATGTCTGCGAGGTATTGATAGAGAAGCTCCGTTGATCCGGGTTCTATAGCATCAACCAGAGTCATTCCGACTGTGTTCCAGTTCATTCTGCCAGGATAATAAAAGGTATGATTGAAGAACCGATGCTCTTGCTCGCCAATTGTATAGCTAGGGCGATCCGCAGTTTTAGCGGCGAACCTTAGTTCCTGTCCCGAAATACCGGGCTGCAAGCTTATAATAAATCTAAACTGGCGTTTTGGCTCTAAGTCTTTTGATGACCAAAAATTCTCTGACATTTATTTATTTCTCCTGTTGCTATAATACATAGTTCTTTTATTATTAATCTTCAAAGCTCGCACCTGTATTTGTGATAACAAAATCAAGAGCAATAAACTCAATTGCGCGAGCAGGCTTCAAGAAGATCTTAGCATACAAGATATTTCTATCAATCAACTCAGGAGTTGTCGTAGTTTCATCAAGCACAACCTTGAAATCTGTGAGTCCGAGTCGCGCCTGTACACTCCGCAAGAAAGGATTGACTTTATTCAAGAACCTATCCCAAGTTGCTTGTACATTCTGATCAAACAAAATTGTAGTTGCCATTCTTGAAATTTCTTTCTTAACAAAAATCATCAAGCGTCGAACATTAATTCGATCAAGTGCCGATGGTGTTACTTGCAATGTCTTTTGACCAAAGATTACGATGCCCTCTGATGGGAACGTGGCAATTGGATTAATATTTGCTTCGTAAAGATCGTCACGATTCCTAGAAGTTAATCTTTCACGAGTCTGAATTACTGGTAGTCCAGCGGAGCCTTCGGTTAACCCTCCTCTGGTAAAGCCAGCGGGGGCAAACCAAAGCTCGCTCTTCTTCTGTGCGCTGGAAAATGTTCCAAGCGCTACAATACTGGGGGGTGCCCAAAGCAGGGCATTGCTTATGGTATCACGAATTTGTACCCATGGATAATAAGCACATCCATAACTTGAGTTCAGTTTTCTATTTCTTAAGTTTGTTACTGCGGTCGAAACGGATCCCAGGTTGGCACTTACTGAATTTGTATTCTCTGTCTCTGCATAGAATCCGGTCTTAAGATCGACAACTGCGAGCGAATCTCCGCGAGCCTCGCAAACCTCAATCATATGAGCGGTAAGAGGCTCGTCCCAAATACCAGGGAGTGCCATTAAATTGTACTCTGCAACTTCTGGATCTGCAATTGCGTCGATTGCGCGTCTAACGGAATAGTGCCCGTAATTACCAACATCGGTACCGTCAGCAAGATCTGTGTTATTAAATGGTTCTTTTTGTCTAATGTTTAAGCCATTAAATCCGCCATGTAGAGGCACAGTAAAACGATTGTAACCTTCGTCTAGAATTTCTGTATATGTTCCACTGATTGCGGTATAAGACAAACCGGCTCTGCGCGAACCAGATGTGTAAACTGCTACGCCGACTCCGAGGCCATTAGGGTTCGCAGTTGTATGGGCAGAGGAACTGAGTTCATCAAGTGAGAATAAATATGAGTATTCGGTAGCTCCTGTCTTGTTAAACGAGTCTCCATCGGCTGGCTGCGGATAAAGCATATCTCCATAACTGTCCTCGAATCTGTTATTCGAGGCTTGTGTAGAGTCTATTCCGAAATAGGCATCTTTGGGATTTGGCACACCACCGTCAGAAGCACTTACTCGCAATGGAATAGCTGGATAGACCGCTTTCAAGGATGCGGCACACCCGTCGAGGTGCTCTCCTATGTTGCCTGACACATTCAAAAATGCTTGAACGGCACCCACGACGTGTTGCGTTCCTGCAATTTTTGTGCCGCCAAAAACCCAGTTGTTCTGACCAGATGCATCAGGATTGGTGGGGGACGATGCACTAACGTATGACCAAGAATTTGGTCGTAATGGTCCATAAGATCCGAATGGTAGATATCGTGCGTCGGTGGCACCGGCATCAACATCAGAATTTACTTCAACACGAATATACTTTGATGCATTTAGGTAATTGCCGAAGACCTTGTGTCGTCTCTCTACGTCATCCCATGTAAGATACTGATCTCCGATTACTCTTGCAATATACTTGGAAGAATTGGGATTAAGATTAACAGAACTGTAGCGTTCTACAACCACAGGGGCAAGATCGTTATCCCTTGCATCTCTAACCTCCACGCTAAAAGATCCGTAAGGATCCTCGTCGTTAGGCGAGACTTTGATATCTGCAATAGATATCTTGAGTTTTTTCATCTCGTCTTCACCAGACCCATCAAGCGTATGGAATTTGAATAACTTCTTTACTCGATTGGTGTCTGTAATATCATAATCTGCATAAGATGTTTGGAGATCCTGTGAGACAAGCCACGGAGTTTGAGCGGCTTGAAATCCCATGCGGAAGTTCGAAGCATACACAGCGGTAGTCGATGCGCTTGCAATACCGAGAATGGCACCCCAAGCCTGTCCCGCTGAAGAACCAGTGGCATATTTTGCAAGGTGTCTTTCGAAGGAACCTCCCAGCCAATAAGTCTTTCGTTGTGCAGTGCTGGTAACTGCATCGGTGGTTAGTGTCGGATTGGTGTTGAACACCTTTCTAATATATCGATTAGATGATGGAGTAAAGTTAAAAGCTGTTTGCTTTTTAATATTGCCGTCTGCGTCTGTAATGATGGCATAAAATTCGTTAGCCACTGCGCCAGCAACGTCCGTCGTAGGTGACGGAGTATTTGAAGATAATGATCTAATGAGCGCCGCACTACCAGTCGTAATAGTTCCGCCGGTACCGTCTACGGCACAATCTCTCAATGTTCCCGAGAGCACAATGGATCCTTCATTTAAATACCAGACAGCGGCGAGGGCTCCTGTCATCTCATAGCGGTCAGCCGCTGGTCTACTACCCGATGGCCAAACAAATAATCCATATGCTCCACCATTGGTCGCATTTGACGTAGTGTTGGTTGCATCGGTATCCCAACCAGCTTTTCCAGCAGAAGTTGCATTTGAGCTTTGTGCGCCAAGGAGACGAACCATTGTAACGGCATTGCTATTTCTCAAATACGCTTGTGCTGCATATGCTGCATAAGTAGGGGCAAGATAATTTCCATCACGCCATACATCACCACTTCGGCCACCAGGAATTGGATTACCGAAGATTTGAACAAATTCGGAAAATGAGTTAACCTTAACAGGTCTCATTCCTGGTCCGCGTTCTGTTCGCCCTATAATTACTGGTCCCATTTCTTCTGGGAGGGCTGGTAATTCCGAATTGTCTATCTCATTAATAAAGATGCCGGGTGAAATAAACTTGAAAGATTTAGCCATTATGAAGTGTCTCCTTGTACTGCTTCAAATAAATATTAAAAATGAAGTTCTTCTGCTCTTACTATCGTTAATAAATAGTTGAACAAAAGAGGAAAGCCCTAAATAAGTCAAAACTACTCTCGATAAAATGGCACATTTCCGCTAGTGTGTAAATGTTCGGGGATATCACCAAAGACCACATGTTCACGGGGTATTTTAACTTCTACAGCATTTTCTCGTCTAACAATCTTGGGTCTGTCTTCATTCTTGTCGCCGCCAATAATATATCCTCGGACTTTAAGAGAAATTTGAGTTTCATAGCCGCGTGCGTCTTCGTTCATTGATGCGGCATTGTTGCTTAACTCATAGCTAGGCTCTATAAATGTCTCGAACTGATGTCCGTCTTTAAAAACATTAAAATAATTTGGGCCACCTGTAGAAGTCATAAAGGGGGTTATAGCTTCATTGATTTGCTGTTGATATTCAGATTTAATTGTCAGGGTATATCCGGCTTCTACATAAATCGGGATCGGCATTGTAATCGTCTCATAAACAACTTTTTTATTCTTTCTCGGAAAGTTCTTTTGCCCTGTTCCAATTGTATTAACTATTAATTTCTTTGAATCGGCATTGGCAAAATTAGCCGTTTTATCTTGTTTAATAACTCTGGCTATTGTCATTGTGCCGCCTTTATTATCTTGACGATTTGGAATAGCCGCATAAAGTGCACCCCGTTTAGCTATATCTTTGTCAACCGATATTCTTTCAAGAGTCATAATGGGATATATTAGCCAACCATTGGCATCTCTAAGATCTTTGTTGTACTTAATTTGATAGGCTCGTTCTGCTCCGACCCAGATAAAAGGTATTTTTTTAAAGCCCTTGTTTGTCGTGCAAAATATATTTAACTCATCATCAATATAGTCAAAAAGAGCACGATCAATCGTCTCTATTGTCGAGGGCATAAAGGGAATTTCTTGGAGTGGTGCCAAGTCGGGTGTTTTTGGGTTATCAGGTGGCATCGAATAGTCCCTCTCTTGAATAATAACAAGTCGCTACGATTTCGAATTTGTGATCAATCTGTCCAAATAACTGCCTTGCCCAGTTAAGGCTTGTTATTTCATAGAAGTAATCACCATATAATACAAAATCGCCTTCTCTAACATATAGGTCTTGATCTTCTATTAACCTTCGTTTGTGAAAATATATTGTAATTGTATTTGCTTTATCAATTCCAACAGATTCATCTGCTTTTGTCTCAGTACCTTCATAATCAACAAGGGCATAAACCCTGACTGGTGAAAGAAAAGATTTCTCTATCGCCTCGCCATAAAGATCATTATAGTTTGTGATGCTTTGATCTATTGGATAGTATACTATTTGTTGACCAATAACGCGCTCAATAAGTTCATCATTTACCTGCTTAACAAGGTTTCTTTCCTTCTCGCCAAGAAATAATGGGGGAGGTGGTTGCGTTGGTTGGGACCATTTATCGTCAGCCATTTATTCCCTCCTTATCCAACAAATACGCCTGCTGGTATATTTTGATTAACTGTGTTAACTGAGTCTGCGATGGAAGCATCTTTCTCGGCTAAAGCGTGATATGTTAATTCGTCTAACGTCTCTTTTAGTTCTGTTCTTAAATTGGCTTGATCTTCCCTTCCCTCGGCAATTAATGCTGGACCGTTAAGAGTAACTGATTCGCCTGGGATGGGCACAGTGGCGAACTTGGAACGAATATGTCCTAATGTTTCTTTTGCCAACGAGAGCGCAAATCTACGAATCCACTGTTTTCCAATTGAATTAATATTTTTATAAGGAAGGTTTGCTAAAGGAACTGTGTTCATATTGTTGATTCCGTCAACGAGGGAGCCAGAGGATGCGGTCCACGAATCTTCTACAATTCTAAAATTAAACCAAAAATAAGATGGACTTGAATTTGTATTTGGTGGGGTGGGGAATAGCCTTAACATATTATTATTTAATTCAAAAGAATAATGTGAATTTCTTGTATATATTGAATCCTCAAACGCCATTGCTTGTGCTTTATTTTGCCAAACAGGAATTAGCTGAAACGTTGAATCGTCTGCATATTGTCCATAATTTGCTAAATTGCCAACGGTATTAAGTCCGCCATAGTATCCGAAAAATCTCCACATAGAAGACGGTGTTTTATAATAGACTTTATCAACGATTATTTTGCTACCGCTTGTAAAGCCAGCGTAGGGAACTGGGTTTTTAGTCGCGACATCTACATTATGCACACTTGCGCTATTTAATACTTCTTGCAAATCATAGTCTGAAACACCACCAGTTGTTCGAAGTGATGCCGAGTATATTCTTGAAGTGCCTCCGGCGCGAGCATCAGTAGAAAATGCTTCCGATATTCTTTGAGAATATGTAAATGTAGACTTGGGATATTTAAGAGCAACGTGTGAGCTACTAAGGCTTGATGTTATTGTGCCATGTCGATCAAAGGTTCCAGTTGTCATACCCAAAACATCAGGTAATATATTTTTTGCCTGATGCATGTTGACAATATATGAATATTCTAAAACTGCCTCTTCATATCCGGCATAGATGCTGCCTGTGGTGATCTCAAGATCTAAGATGTCTCCACCAAGTTTTTTATATGTGTATGCAACTTGCTCAGCGGCTCCTGATAGGAACTCTACAGAGCCTGTGAACATTCCAAACGGGCACTCGCCAGCCACGCTACCTGCTGTTCCAGTGGCGGGCAATACAATCGCGCTAGTGGTGCTCTTTGGGGTAAGAGTGGGAATCGCCATTAAATATAAGTCTCCTCACCTTAAATAGTTGAGCAATAAAAGAAAACCCCCGCCAATTGAATGACGAGGGCAATCTTTTATATTATCGCTTGTTCGTTTCTATTAAACGAGGTCTACGACGACAACTACTCCATACATGTCAGGACGAACCATCTTCTTACCGTAGCGCGTCATGACTCCCTTGCGGGGCACGAAGTCTTCGGTTCCGAAGATAGTGGGCGTGACTTGTAGCGGAACATATGGAGCATAGACGTATCCACTCTCCAAGAAAGATCCGCCCTTACGACCAACGAGAACAATGTTCCGTGGGAAGTAGGGGTCAACATAGACATCCCATTTCTTGGAAAGAGCACCTGTCTTGACTGCACCAACGGTACCCCTGTCAACATCACCAGTGACATTTGCACGGAATCCCGCAGTAAACTCAAGGACGTTAGCAACTTCAGGTCCAACGACGATGAAGTTAGCGCCACCTCTTAGAGTCTTACGGTGAATCTGTGCCGAAACATCATTGATTGTTTCAACAAGAGTCTCATACCATTCGGAAACGGTACCCGTGAAGTCGGGAGTTGCTGTAGTGGCACCAATCTCCAGACCACCTGAGTTGCCTGTTCTGTTAACAAACTTGCCAGCGTGACGTGACCAGTAATATGTACCAGCGGTTGCACCCTTGACTAGATCCTCAAGAATCTCACGATCAATTTCTAGAGCAATTTGCTCAGAGAGAATTGAAGTAAGCTCGACCTCGGCATCCAAGTTGTGATAGGCATTAAGATCCTGTCCCAACTCAGGTGTCCACTTGGCCTTGAGCTTCTTGGTAATCGCGGTGATACTTACAGAATCAACCTTGATGTCGATCTCGGGGATAAGCCCGTCTTCTGTTCCAACTGCGTTGGTTGCTTCCTCAAGTCCCCAGAGCGGATCACCAACAACGGAGCCGACTGCGTTACTGACAACGAAATCGTCATCAATAGAATATTCAACCGTGACGGTGTTGTCACCACCAGTACCGTCGCCATCGGTATAAGAAGCTGACAAGTTCGCAATTGTGCGAGTATCAGAATGGAAGAAGACCAACACATGTGTCGGATCACCATCTGACGGTTGCCACAATCCTCTGTCAGAACCAGAGAAAGCAGTCAAACGACGTGCTTGGCCATCAGCAGCGTTACCCAGGGTACCAGAGACACCAACCAAGTTATCTAGGTTAAGCTGTGTTAACGAGCTAAGCAGAATTTTACCAACATACACGTTGGTTGTTCCAGAAGTGAAATCTGGATCGTAGCGGCAAAGCCGCTCCAGTGTGCCTGATGCTGCGATACAAGCCGCGTTAGTGCCCGCCAGTCCAGCAGAATAAAGCCTAGCTTGCTTGAGTTCTCCATCACCCATGCCGCTTGCACCAAAACACCCTGAAATTACAGGAATAATATTTGCAGACACGGATCCTGTGGGAGAAGAATAACCATTGTTTAGGTTATAAAAACTTCTCTCATTGTCTGGAGCCGATAAGCTAACACCACCGGTAATTTCGGCACCGACCTTTCCGCCACCATACAGTGAACCAGGGTTGATTAAACCACCCCTAGCACCTGTGTCATCCGACGTGGTGAAGTCAAGGAAGAAAATGAGCCCACTTGGGAGACTCATTGGTTGAACACTGACGAGATCGTTAGCGATCAGTCCGCCGAATACACGGCGAACGATTGGAAATGCAACAGCCGCGAAGCCCTCGACATCACCACCAGCCATTGACGAAACCTCACGAAGAAGCTCCTTGGCTTGATTTTCAAGAAGACGAGCCATGCTGTTTCTTGTTTGGTCATTGTCTAAACCTTCCAGAAGTCCGGTGCGTTCCCACTTTGTTAAAAGTGCAGCACCTTCTTTTGAAAGGTCTCTATCAACAATACCTTCAGTTAATTTATTTAATACGGACATTATTTATTACCTCCTTTAATGCCTGCTAGCGCTCTCATCCGATCAAAATGCGGGTTTTGAGCACTAAGTGCCTCCCTTCTTCGGGGAAGCGTTGGTGACGGTTTCTCTACTGCTTCGCGGAGTGATTGTGGAGATTTACTATTTCTAGAACTTCCCACTGCGCTTTGAAGGGTTTCGTAAATAACCTTCGCCTCTTCTACAGAATCTGCGTTTGTAATAGACTCGACAATTTTAATTTTTTGTCGCTCATTCAAGGAGGTGCTATTTAATACACGATTAGTATAAAGTAAACGAGCGTTGGAAAGATTAACTTTTTCCAATCGCTCTTTAAGATGTAAAACTGTTTGTTGTAATTTGTTTGCCTTTGTTTTATAGGTTTCCACTTGCTCCATATACATGCCTGCTTCTTCTCTAGCTTTTTCTAGTGCGGCATGTTCTTCTGCAAGTTCATCGTCCTTAAGGGCGGCAAGGTGAACTTTTTGTCCCTCTAAATTTCTAGCTGTTGGAGTTGTGCGTCCTCCAAGTCCTTGGTCTGGAATGCCCAGATCAACTTTTAGCTCTTCTGCTATAGCGTTAAGAATCATTTCATCAAGTTCAATGTCTTCGTCGCCGTCGCTTTCTACGATATCGTCTTCAAGTTCTTCTGCAAGGTCTTCATGAGTTTCTTCGGCAACCGTAGAACCCTCATCATCGAGGGCACGTTCTAAAGCTTCAAGATCGAGTCGAACCATAATTGGATCATCACCCTCCTCAACAGCAAAAGGAACCTCGTCCATTACCGGGCTTGGGTCTTCTTCTTCTTCGAGTTCTCCGAAAAGGTCTTCCTCTCCTTCAATAAGAGACTCGACTGCGGCTTTAACCTCAGAGGAATACTTTTCGATAATCGTCGCTTCTGCGTTTTTGATAGCCGCCTCTTTAAGTGCCTCGGCGTCAACTATGGCTTGCTCAAGCAAATTGGACATAGATATCAACTCCATAAAATATATTCAGTCACAATTAAATAGTGTTCTAAAAAGTTAACAGCCTGCTTTTATGCTTAATTGCTGCATCAGTCGTTTGTCTTTCCAGCACCAACGATATCACAAGCAATGCAGAACAATTTTTCTGTGCCAATATTATCGTTACGGACGGCGGCTGTCCAATTTGTAGCATCCGTACTGCTCCAAATTCTTCCGCTGTTCCCTACTGCGACGGCCGTTACATGATCCGTAGCTATATCGTTCAGTTGGGTGCTATCAGGGGTTGACGGAGTATCCCAAGTATCTCCCGGTCCTCTAGCAGATGCGGTGAATGCTGTAGTCTTTATTGTGCCACCTGCTCCAGCGGAGATCCATTTATTTACTGAGCCTTTCATATATACGAGTCCAAATAAATTATTAGACGTGCCAAGCTGGGCGGAAATCTCATCCCAGTCCACAGTTGGATGATCATTACTTCCCGACATGTCCGCAACGGGGACGATAGAAGTCCACCCGTCACCCGTAGATCCGGCAACTACCCATCGACCAGCCCCATCATATGCCATTGTATACCAATCTTTAGTTCCATCCAAAGCACCCATATCTGTCCAAGAAGCGCCATCATCCACGCTTTTCCATATATGAGATTGAACTATCGCTAACCAGTTGCCGGATGTGCCTCCCTCATAACAGACGGCTCGACAATAATCATCAACCGTGTTGTCGAGGTCGAGCATGTTAAAAAGTGCGCCCCCGTTGGTCGATCTTCCGATGTTACGATATTCACCGGCATCATCGTTGTCCGCTACCTGTACGCCGCCTCTAACCCAAGTAGCATTACCAAAGCCAATCTGCCCATTAGAAACATAGTTATTGCCATATGGAACAGAACCTGAAGTCCAGTGGCTAGCGGTTGCGTATGTTGGGCGTCCAGCGCCATCAAGATCAGAAGGTTGGCAAGATTGAGAGTTTATAAAGGTTGTATTCCCCTTGGCTCCAGACTTAAGTTCAAATCCAAGCATCCATCGAGGAACTGGCGGATCATCGGTGGATTCGCCATAGGCAATAGAGTTTGTTTGTCCACTACCAATATCTATAATAAAGCCGCCTCGTGCCCCGTTGCCATCCAGCCCAGGACCGTCACCCCATCCGTTAAGACCGTTTGATGCAGTAGTTGTATAAACATAACCTAGTCTTCCGCCTGCCATCCATCTTCCGGCTACACCAGCGGGAATGGTCGAGGTGCCAATCTTTATAATAGAAGTCTTGGCAACGCCATCAATACTTACAATATCTCCGATATCAACACCATCTATTTTAACTGCATCAGCCACTATAGTTCAATCCAGTCATTGCTTGGGTTAAAATATATAACATTTGCCACACTAGTTCCGAAACCAACTACTCTTACGACAGCACCTGGGGCTGCGGGTGCAGTAAAATCAATTTCTCCTATAGCCTCCGAAACATAACAAGCTGCGCCCTTAGCAAAAGAACCCTGCACGGATGATAAGTGGTGGAATCCGCGCAATAATACGCCATCGCTAGGATCGGCT
>Ga0208011_1000237_pt1 | contig 23589 bp, 24 predicted proteins | sample 7_EtaG_FD_184080 | JGI IMG/M metagenome (GOLD analysis project Ga0208011, IMG submission 184080) | Marine viral communities from the Subarctic Pacific Ocean - 7_ETSP_OMZ_AT15161 metaG (SPAdes) (version 2) | ecosystem: Environmental > Aquatic > Marine > Oceanic | place: Pacific Ocean | collected...
AATACAAGAAAGGCTTAACAATGTTGAGACGCGAAGTACGCTTATGGAAGCCGATCTCACCAAGAATACAGAATTTAGAATAAAATGGCCTCGTGGTGAATTAGGGTCTTTGCCCGCGGATAGTCAGCAGGACCTCCTTATAGAATTTATGGCATCTCAGCTTGAGCACATGCAGGAAGAAATGGAGTCAATGATGAGTAATTCCGTAAATATAAAGAGAGCACAGAAGGATATAGAACGTTTAATGGGGGACGTTGAGAAATTAAAAGATAAACTGAGGGAGACTAATAATGGAAGTCATTAGCGTGATACTTATGTTCGTTTTCGGGAACATGAATGACCAAAATACTCAAATGACACAGTATATTCCTATGAAATCATTGTCATCTTGTATGAAAGAAGTAAGATTACTTAAGAAAAAGAACACTGGATATGATAAGGATGCTTTTTGTGGTCCTGGGATTGTACATATAGAAGACGGAGAAGTAATAGCTTTATATAATGAAGTACCAGCTGGTGCTAAACTAGTTAAGAAAGATATAGATAAAGAAGCATTTGAAAGATGGTCACTTCGAGCTAAAGCTAAGTGGGATTAATGGAACCAGTAACTATCGCTTATATATTTTTCGGAACACTGTGGATAGTAGGGGTTCTAGCAGAATGATTACGCTGCTCGTCGCCCGTACCCCTGAATTTTTTTTAACATCGAATAAACGCCGTTCCTACGACCAGGAGTTAAGAGAGTATCAAGCTTTAAGTCCTCTAGTGCGCTTTCTTCAAAGGCTGCTATATCGCTTCTTGTAGAATTACTAAAAATATCAGCCAACAAACATACCATACCTTTTGAAATCAACGCAGCTGAATCAGCTGTGAAATACATCTTGTCATCATACATGAAGTGAGGAACTAACCATGTCTGTGACTGGCAACCTGGAACCTCAAACTCTTCAAGTTTAAACTTCTCTGGAACGATGGGTGATTTCTTTCCAAGGTCCATCAGCCACACGTAACGGTCCGTCATATCCTCTATATTATTAAGAGCATCAATATAATTTTTTAATTTAGATTTAATTAATGACATCTTTGAAAGCCCACAGAATAGCAAAGAGAGCTACTAGGATCACAGCTATGATCCCCCATTCTTCTGTGAAGCGTTCCATCCTTTCCCATTGTATTTTATTAAGTCCTTCAGGTATTTTATTTTTCTTCATTTAATTCACACTCCGGTTGCAGCTTTATGCAAGCTATTGTATTTTCTTGTGTTGGTGGTATCGTTATTGGATCAACTTGCCGAACTTTTTCCTTCTGCCAATGCCAGGAACATCCTGAAAGTAGACCAAAGAGTAAAAAGACTAAAATGAGTAAAATACCCGGGTACAAACATACCCCCCAACCCTTTAAACCCCGCTCACGGCTCGATATGAGCTTTTTTATTTGGCTGAAAACGGTCGGTTTGTCTTTTGGGTCCCAGACTTCCACTATTTTCCCTCTTCCTCTTTTTTACGCTCTTTTACCCTTAATTTAGCATTAAATGCGATTGAAATGCGTTGTCTTGTTGGATGAGGATTGCGTACTACATCGTGTTGAAGATATGAAGGGAACAATAATACATCCCCGTCATGAGGGTCATGACCTATCATGTTGGAATGAGGCATATGAGGTGCAATCATTTTATATAAATGTTCATGAGTTGCAAATCTAATAACCCCTGTTCCAGATCCTTGTACATAATATACTCCAGACACATCTGCATTAGCCATGTGGTGAGTATGGAACATATTAGATGCTCCGGGCTCATTGACGTTCGTCCAATAAACTACATCAGCATCAATTGGAACCTTAGGCATGAAGTTATCAGTCCAAGCTGCAAGAATCATGCTCATGGGAGCAAACAATTCTTTCTCACATTTATATTTTTCCAAAGTTCTCCAGCAACCTTCATTGGTCTCCGGCATTCCTTTAGGATCTCTTTCACGCATCCCCTCTATTTCATTCATTAACAAGTTATTAAGATTCTCATAGTTATCCCAACGCTTGTAAAACAAACGTGTGTCCTGGACTGGAATCTTAGCTATTATATCTTGACCTACCGGCCCGTCTTTCTTTTTTTCCATTTAGCTGACCTCAACTTTCTCTTTTTACTGCCGAGCTTTCTCCGGCCTCTGTGTTTTGCTAAGCCTACCTTAGCCATTATGGTCCAACATATTTATCTTTATATTTTGGATATAATTCATTTGAACATACTGGTCCACATAAAAAATTTATATTATATTTCAAGGAAGGATACCATTTCTTAGAAAGAGAATAGTTCCAATTATTGCCATCAAACCAATTACCACAATTAAAGCACTTAAACTCCGGCGCTGTCCCACCTTTTGGTCCTGGTCGGACTGAAGCTGCATCATAATCAACACCTTTCTTAAACCCCACAAAGACCTTCGCATTCATCTGCAAATTCTGGGTCGAATGTTTCACCAAATAAATCTTTTTGTTTTTTTGGTTCTAAGAAATTTATATCTCTTAAAGGTTTAGCTGACTTATGCAAAAACAGTTCAGCTGTTGTATTTTTTAAACCATGTCTTATTTTGTCATCAACCTCACACGCATCCTCAAAATCTGTAGGATAATTTTTTTGCATATTTTTCCATTGATCGTTATGATGGTATGGGCACCCTATGCACGATGATTTACCAGGCATGGGGTGTTTCTTTATATCACGATACCACTGAAGGCAGTCCATACGGGACATCTTCATTTCTATTAAAGGCCAACGTGACGTTAACCATGGCATTCTTGCATTTTTCATACGCATTGCTTCATCAGTAGATATACCAATCCACTGTTCCACAATTGTACCCTTTTTAACGCGGTGCCTTGGTTTAATACCAAGAATCTCTCTCATCTTTTTTTGAATAGGAATAACCTTATAGTCATGTGTGCATTGTCTATATAACATTCCAACCTTTCCACCAGGACGTGCCGCAAATAGTGGTGGATTTGGTACACGTCCGGCGAAAGATTTATGTTCCTCATTTGACCCTTTAATGGGGTTCGCTGCGCGGATAAGATCCTCACGGATATTACCACGTTCCACAGTAATGAGTGGACAAATCGTTATTGCTTTCTTTAGGTATTCTACGTGTTCATATACGAACGACGGTTCCCACCCAGTATCAGCAAAAATCATGTAGTCTGGTTTGTGTTTAGTCAGTCCTTCTTGCGCCATGAGTGCCAGACAGGAAGACTGTACCCCTGCGCCGAGTGATAGGATGCGGAGGGTTGGTTCACGCTTGTTTCCTTCTTCGTCGAAGTACTCCGGCTCTTTTGTTGCCGCAACTGCGGCCATGTTGTTAAGCTGTTTTTTATTTGGAGACATTTTACTCGACATTTGTTCCAAAAGTTTTCTTCTCTCATATTCCATCTGCTCCGGGTTAATGGCGAAACTATTCTTTTTGTTCGTGGCTCTAGCTTTTCTTGTTTCTTTATTTATACTCATTTGGCATTACCCCAATTATCTTTTATTTTATATTCAACCTTGGAAGGTACTGTCAAATCCACACATGTTTCCATTATATTTTTAACATCCTCACCCTCTTTATCAGATTTTACACTACAATTCAACTCATCATGCATTTGTAGAAGTGGTGTAATGCCTAGTTTTTCATACACATCCACCATAGCTTTTTTTGTCTGGTCTGCAGCTGATCCTTGGATCAGTCTATTGAGAGCTTTATAAGTACCAGCTCTCTTAACGTTACCATATTCTGCTTCCGCCTGTTTTAAAGGCATAGCTTTGTAAAATTTATTTGGTTCGTACCAGTTGGGTTCGTATAGATCAAATCGACATTTACGACCCAGCAAGGTCCTAATGGTCCCTACTTGATTAGCTCTATTCATGACATCTTCAAGCATTTGTTGCATGAAAGGAACTTTAATTCTAAATTCCTTAAGCATTACTTTAGCTTCCAGAGGAGTAATATCCAAATCAACTGCCATCTTTTTATAGCCCATACCATACATAACACCAAGACCAATTGTCTTTGCTAACCGTCTAGGTATATCTGCCATGTCTGCTGTTTGTTGGTGGAAATCTAACCCTTTTACAAAAGCTTGTTGAACTTTTCCTGCGCCATCATTCTTTCTTAACACAGCAAAGTGTGTAAGAATACGAGGTTCTTGCTGGGAATAATCAGCTGAAATCCAAGATTCACCTAACTCTGGTAAAAATATTTTTCTAACTTCTGATCCAAACTCACTTCTAATAGGCATTTGCTGTAGGTTAGGAGCGTACATAGAAAATCTTCCTGTAACAGTTCCCCCACTATCGCCCCGAATTTGATTAACATGGGCATGTAGCCTACCATTGTGAATATATTTTGCTATTCCGTCTATGAAAGTTCCTTGTAGCTTATTTAAAACCCTTGCTTTTGTTACCATACGAGGCAGTTCATGCTTGTGTGTTTCCAAAAAAGTTTGAGTAAAACTTGGTGCGCCTAAAGGAGTATGAGGATATTCTAGATTAACTCTATCAAATGCATCTGCCACTGATCGTGCTGACCATAACTGAACTTCCCCACCTGTTAGATCTTTCATTCTTTTTAAATACTTTTTCTCTTTAACATTTAATTTTTGTTTAAGACCAAAGGCTCTCTCCATATCAATTCTAATGCCACGCTTAGTCATATTAAATATAACCCTTATTAATCTACACTCCAAATCATATACACCTTCTAGTGAATCCTTCTTTATTTCAACCATAAGTCTTTGATGTAATTTGTAGGTTAACAGCGCATCAGCTTCCGCGTATTCACCAACAAATGATGAATGCATTTTGTACATATCAGCTTTGGGGTCAAGTCCAAGTTCCGCTGCCTTAGCTTTAAGAACCTTCTCATCTTTATATTCCCCCAGGTAATCAATACACATTTGATTTAAGGTATAAGAATACCTATTCTCGTTTAACAAAGCGGACGCAATCATAGTATCGTGTAGGTATCCTTTAACTTCTATTCCTAGAGTAGATAACCACCCAATGTCATATTGCGCATTGTGAAATACTTTTTGAATAGATTCGTCTTCACACACCTCTCTTATGTAATTTATGATAATATCTTTATCCATATTCCCCCCACCTTCATGTCCAATGGGGTAATATGCAGTGAAGTCACCACTAGATATAGCAATACCTATAACATCTCCAATTTTCCTAGGCCATCCTGGGCCCATTTTCTTCAGTTCTGTATCACATGTCTCTAAGTCTATTGCCACAACTTGTCTTCCCTTCATAGAAGGTGTTTTCGTGGGTTGTAACCATTCTGATTTAACTTCGTTTTGATTAAAAAGATCCACTGTTACCTATTTCTCCTGCTATTGCTGAATAACCTGCCATATCAATGAAGTTATCTAAGTTAAATTTTTCACCTTGTGTGTGTCTTGATATCTTTAACAATATCATCATAATAGCTACATCATCAGCTGTAATATTAGCCATTGGTCGTAATTTATTATCTAGAAATATATTCCAGAACTCTGCGATTTCTGCATGGTTCTTGAATGCATCTCCGTGTGATACATTTCTGTCATTAGAAATGATCTCTTTAGCTTTAGCTAATATTTCTTCTTTTTTCATAGTATAAATCCTCTCTCTTGTTGGGGTTGTATTATGTGTAGTGCCTTTTTAGCACGCGTAGCTCCTACATAGAATACACGGTTAGTATCGTCTGAATCCTTTTCCATCTCATCCCTATTAGCTCGGGATATATCAGTGAAGAGCATGACATTGTCACACTCTCCACCTTTAGCGACATGGATTGTACTTAAATTAATGAGAGGATCCGCAGTTAAATTTTCTGGATTAAATCTTTCTAAAGCTCTTAAGTATTCTTTATCTCTATCTCCAATCTTTTCAAACGCAACATCCCAAGGAACACTTGTTTTAAGTAATCCGTGGTGTTCCACTAGCTCTTCTATGCCGTAAGACTGTTCTTCTTTACCTTCACTTTCGAATGATTTTAAATTCTTATAACCCCTTGCGACACCTGTCTGGGAAGTTAAATGAGTATATATATCTGTTACATCTCTATAAGAAATGTCCTTAGCTTCATGCAATCTATTCCATGAATCTACTGCATTTAAAAGATCTTTTCTAATAGCCATCTTGTTATTCTTTTTATAAGGTAATCCTTGGATGCGAAGATCATTCTCAATTTCCTTAAACATATATTTACATGTAGCGAGTACTAACCAGTTTCCTTCTCGAACATTTACAGCCTCTGGATAAGCATGAAACTTAAGAACCCCTTTATAATCACGTGGTTTCCATTCTTTCTCTCTTCTATTATGTATTCTACTCGCTATCTGCTGGGCAATTTTATGCACAGATTGTGGGCATCTGTATGATTGATCTAATACTCTTACCTTTCCTGGCATTTTAATTAAATGCTCTACATCTGCCCCAGCCCATCTAAAGATAGCTTGGTCATCATCGCCGCTGATATAGACTCTCTTGGAATTTCTCCACATCTTTTCAACCATTTCCCATTGCAAGTTGTTCAAGTCCTGTGCCTCATCAATGATGACAACATCAAGTTTAGGGACTGGACCAGATTCAATATAGGTTGACAGCATGTCAGTGAAGTCGTGTTTGTAATTCTTTTCTTTATAATCCTCTAAGGATCTGTAAGCTCTAGACAGTTCACGCCATGCAACATCCAGATTATATTTATTATAAAATTCCTGTACTTCCATCTTCTTAACACGAGCTTTGTTTATTATTCTTATAAATTTATTATCAGTTGTAATTATTCCTGTGTCATCCCAATCCTGTGATACAAAATTTAAATCTACTCCATAATCAATTGAGAATTTTTTATAATCTTGCGCATTCATAACTTCGGAATGTGTCATTCCTAATTGTCTTTTACCAAATGCATGAAGGGTGCTGAAATAAGGAAGATCATCGTCAGTTAAATTAAATTTTATTTTTGCCCTATTACGAGCTTCATCGGTTGCTTTAGTTGTAAAGCTGACAAAGGCTATAGCTGCAGGGTTAGTGCCTTCTTTAAGTTCCCGGTCCACTATCCTCAGTAGATTCTCCGTCTTGCCTGTACCTGGAGGTCCTAGTATAATATTAACGTCTGGCAATTCTGCATTCTCCTTTCCTGTCTACAAATATAAATTTCATTTTTAATTTCTTTTGTTCTTGTGAAAGTCTTCTACATATACGTGTCCCTGGTTTCCAGGTCTTGCGATAACTTTCACTCTTTACATCAAATATCTCTAATGCGCCTTTCTCATTTATGGCGATAAGATCCGCAGGGCCTACTCCATATAAATTCTTAAAAACAAAATAACCTTTTGAAATTAAATGTAGTATGGCTATCTGTTCACTCTGCATTCCTTTTTTTAATTTAGAAAGGTACACTGTCTTGCTCCTGTATTTCATGTTCAACATCTGCTGTTTTAAATGATGGAACACCCCATGTGTTAACACCTTTTCCTTCCAGCTTCCAAAATTTAGAAACTCCCTTAACTTTCCGTAGTTCTGCTATAATCTGTCCTGTGTTGGTGTAGTGCGTAAATTTATTTCTAATAAGATAAGCATGCAGATCTTGAAGTCTAAAATAAGTTCGTTGCAATTTAACTTCTTTTTTATTCTCGTCTAATTCTGTGACCCATTCTGTCCATGGTTTACGTAATGTTAAGTCTTCCCTCTTTTGTGCCTGCGCCCGATCAGTACAAAACTCCTGGAGGTGAGATAAGAATTGACCGGACACAGTTCCATCATTAGCAAAATCTATTATGTTAGCTTTTTTTAATAAGCTATTAACATATTTCTGCCAGTCGATGTTCTTCATTAAAGGGGGCATCATCTTCAATACTTCCATAGCCCTCTTTTGAAACTTTGTTTGAATCTGTAATTCTTCTGTTGTTAGTTGTATCTTGTAATCTGACTTAGGATCATCAGACATTATTTCTCCAATGAATAAAGGAGGCTCAGTATTTAATACTGTAAGGGAGATTATTTGTGCATAGGCGTTATCATTGCCTACACCGTGTTTCCGGGTCTTGCAAAGATTAACGTTGCAATAGGAAACTATTGGTTGGTCCTTACATTTATACATGTATCCCTTTTTATCCAATGCCTTCACGACAGCACCCACTTCTCGGTGATCTAGAGGGGGTTTCATAAATTTTTGATTGTGGTCTTCTAAAAGTTTCTCCCAGTTGTCTGGGTCAAACTTCTTTAAGTAAACTCCTATGTTAAAGAGTCCATTGTTTCTCGTTCCCGCCGGAAATCCTTGAGAACATAGTGCCTGTAGACAAGGTGGACCATCCTTAATTACTTCTTTAATTGCTTCTGTCCCTGTTTTATCAATATCCTTGACGGCGTATTTATCATACATGTCAAAGAACTCTTCAATGGTTGCAGCTGTTGAATCATCCTTGATTGCATAGCGAACTGACTTGTCACTGTTGAAATAAGGAAGATTTAAAAAACTTCCTAAGTCTCCCTTTTCTATTTGAATTCCTGATTGTTTTGGAAAAATTTCTGAATTGGAATGGCCAATGATGGATGCCATGTCCGTTAATTTGCTTCTCACAAGTTTGGAAGCAATTGGTTGTTGCATAAATAGGAAGAGATGTGCTCCTCCACTTTTAGATTTACAATAAACTAATGGTAAATCTAATTTTCTGATTTTGTTAATAAGTGAACGATGATCCAAAGGGTAAGTATCAATATCAATGCATCCCCACTTAGTAGTATTGTCAGCCCTAATAGGAATAATCCCAAGAGACGGATTCTCGCCCTTGAGGTGTTTTTCCCATAACTCATCTGTAACCTCCTTTGTTACCATATAGGATTTGCCTTGTTGCTTACCATCAGCACGCGAACCACCTGGTTGGTGCTGACCATAAGCTATATCTAAACCTTCAAATATAGATTTAAATTTTTTATATACCACTCGAAACTCCAGTAAATATACCTAAAAAGGTATATCTTCCGTTGTTTCGGGTTGGGTTTCTTTATTTTGGATTAATTTAGGGGTTTCCGGCTTTGCTTCTATTGCTCCACTTGAAGCAGATTGAGCAAATGCTTTGCTTTCACCGTATATAGTAGCATCAGTAACCTGATCCCCTCTCTCAACTTGGAATCCAAACCAACTTCCTCTATCATTTGATTCACTCACTGTTGATAAAACATAAGTGAAAGCATATGTAGGGGGAGTAAACATACCAGATGGACCCTTAATTTTTTGTGAAAGCATTAAGCTATTCCAACGTCTGCTTTTCTTAAGCTGACTTGAAGCCATGCTGATCACAGCATTTTGGTATCCACTATCAGAAAGTATAATAACATAATGATAGGCTGTTTGAACAATATGGTTGCCACTAGACAATACCATTTTGTTGGTCATTGGGTCCCTTTTAGTTTGACCTATGATGCCACTCTCAGCATCATGGGAGGCAATAAATCCGCCGCCTTGTTCTCTAGGTTTCCACTCAACATATTTGAGATGGTAGAAAACAGGAATGACTTTAATATTGTCAAAGGTTTCCTGTGTTACTGTGTTATACAGTTGTCCCCCTTTAGCAGTTTCTATGTATTCTGCCTTGGAAGGGTTTAGTTGAGGACTAGAAGCTTGCAAAATACTTATGTAAGGGATAGCTGTATCCCTCGCTATATTAAGTTCGCCAAAGCCACTCAAAGATTTTGCGTCCTGTGCAATTAATGCCAGATCCACTCCATTACTTTTAGTTTTTACTTTATTCATAATTACCTTATTCAGATTTAATTGTTGTTTTGTGACCAACAAAAGCACCCAGAAGATCCATAGGAAGTTCTTTACCTGCTTCATATTGTTCACGGACGAAAGCGCGTAGGGTGGAAGGTTCGACCCATTCGCGTTGTGCAGATTGATATCCTTTCTCATTGAGATGGGATAACAATCCACTAGCTTTCTCTTCTTCATTCCTTCCAAAGCTACAAGTGACTTGGTTCTTTACTAAATCCCCAAATCCATTGTCTCTTAACCAAGTATACACTTTAGCTCTATTTTCTTTTAAAGGTGTAGCTGTGTAATACTCGGAAACTTTTATTTTACGACCATCAGATAATTTTAATTCTGATAATCCAACTTCTGAAAAAAGACTTGGTAAAACTTCTCTTGAAAGTTTTCTTTCATAGTCTTCTTTATTTTTTAATTGTTCTTTTAATTTTGATATCTCTTCTTGAGTATCTGCGATGTCAGTTGCTACTGCACCAATCTTACCCAAAGAATTTTCAGAAATGGTAGATGCATCTTCTTCCATTTGCTGTAGTAAACTATTAGTCATTATTCCCTCTCAAATCTATTTCTAAGTCATAATACCGCTTATCGTTACGGTCCCATTTTAAAACTTTAAATTTTCCGTTATTAGTATCTGATGCAATTGCGCAACAGAGCCCTATTATAGCAGGATCTCCGATTAAAAGCAAGTAATCATTATCATTAAAATCTTTTAATTGTTTTTGAAGCTCAAAAGTTAAAGGACCTGATGATAAAATCATTTGTTTTCTATCCGGAAGCATGATTTTCAAATCACCAAACTTCTCAGCTGAGCGAACATTGTAATCCATTACTTGTGGTATATAAACTGTCATTTATTATTTCTTGATTTGTATTATAACATATGCTATAATTAAAAGCAAGAATAAAGAAATAAAAAATGTATAAATTTAAAACGAAGCCGTATGAGCATCAAAGTGATGCGTTAAAGAAATGCTGGAACAAGGAATCCTTTGCTGTCTTTGCAGAGATGGGTACAGGTAAAACCAAGATAGCATTAGATAACGCGTGTATATTATATAATAAAGGAAAGATAGATCGTCTATTGGTGATTGCTCCTAAAGGGGCATACATGACTTGGGTAGAAAAAGAAATTCCCACCCATGTCCCAGATTATATAGATAAAGATGTATTGGCATGGAAGCCTTCTATGAGTGCTAAGTACCAGGCACAGTTAAAACAATTTAGAGAACATGGATACAAATTAAAAATATTTGTCATGAATGTAGAAGCACTGTCCACTAAAAAAGGATTAACGAGTGCTGCCCTATTTTTAATAGGAAGATCCATGATGATTGTGGATGAAAGCACCACGATAAAAAATCCTCAAGCTAAAAGAACTAAAAATATTCTAGCTTTAGGAAGAGAAACTAAATACAGAAGAATACTGACAGGATCACCTGTCACTAAATCTCCATTAGACTTATGGGCACAAATGGATTTCCTAGATCCGGAGATACTAGGACAATCAAGTTATTATGCATTTAGAACAAGATACGCTGTAATGATAACTTCTAATGCATCAGGAGGAAGCCATACTTACCAAAGGATTGTGAGATTTAAGAATTTAAAAGAATTAGGGGAAATCATAACTCCTCATTCATATCGAATACTAAAGAAAGACTGCCTTGATTTACCAGACAAAGTATTTACTAAAAGAGAAGTAGAATTAAGTGATGAGCAAAAGCAAGCTTATGAAGATATGAAAGCAGATGCCATAACAGTTTTAAAAGGTCAATCAATGACCGCCATGAATGTTCTTACACAATTAATAAGACTTCATCAAATAACATGTGGGCATATGAAGACAGATTCCGGGGAAACTATAGATTTAAAAAATAGTAGGCTAGATGAATTAATGCATACACTTGGAGAGACTACAGGAAAAGTAATTATCTGGGCCAACTACATACATGATATTGAAAAGATTGAATCTACTATATCTAGTGAGTTTGGAGAAGATTCTTTATGTACTTACTATGGTGCAACACCACCAGATAAAAGACAAGCGTGCATAAACAATTTCCAGGATCCAGAGTCCCCAGTGCGTTTCTTTATAGGAAACACTCAAACTGGGGGATATGGTATAACTCTGACAGAAGCTAGTACAGTTATTTACTATTCAAATAATTATGATTTGGAGAAAAGAATACAGTCTGAGGATCGTGCCCATCGTATAGGACAAAAGAATAAAGTACTATATATAGATATGGTAGCTAAAGGGACTGTAGATGATAAGATCATACAATCCCTTCGCAATAAAGTTAACATCGCTAATGAAATTAACGGTGAAGAACTTATTTCTTGGATTTAATTTCTATTACTTTTGGTTTCTCGGACTCTGGTATATCTCGATGATATGCCACTTTTAAAAGACCGTCCTTTAGCTCCGCTCCATTAACTTTAATGTGTTCATGAAGTTTGAAGCTTTTTTGAAAAGTTCTATCAGATATACCTTTATGATAAAAGTCATCTGATTTCTTTTCTTCCTTACATCCATAAACATGTAAAGTTTGGTCCTTGACCTCAACTTTCAAATCCTTTTCAGTGAACCCTGCAACAGCAAATTCAATGACTCCTAAGTCATCCTTTTCTTTAATGTTGTATGGGGGGTAAGTGGAAACTTTTCTAAAATTATTAAAAAAGTCATTGTGAAAACCAAGAAAATGGTTACGTATTAGATCTAGCTCGTTCATATTAACCTCCTATTAAGCAAGATTTAGTAGGACCCATTATGGCATCCTATGCGTACTATATAATACTTTTATTGTATAAGTCAAGCTTCTTCATGAAAGCATCGCCTGCCCTCACAAAATTTTCGCCTGTAAGCTCGAATTTCTGGAATAACAAATCACGAGAACACATAAGAATGACTCCTTGATCTATTTCCGTATCAAACAGCTTGTTATGCGCCAACGCATAAGCTGCCAATTGCATGAGATAATCTTGTACCCATTCTCTTTTCTTTGGTCGATTTGTTTGCTTAAAATCAATGATGGTAGGTCTTCCGTCATAGAGTCCAATCATATCCGTCGTTCCTGCGTATTTTCCAGGATAGTACAAATGAACCTCTGATCCCCATACTTCGCTTATTTTCTTAAGACCGTTCTCATGATCAATGATGACCTGGGCCATTGCCCCCGCTTTTTCGCCAATTGGAGTTAGATCCTTGTAGGGATGTTTGTTCACATAATGTTCTATATATAGGTGGAGGGCGGTTCCAATCTGAGAGGAATCAGCTATGATTTTTTCAGCTGCTTTTTCCCCTACACGGGCTCGCCATTGCTTTAAAAATGATTTGTCTTTAGTCTTGCCTAGTACGGAGGTGACAGATGGCAATGATTCACCATCAGGTGTAAGATACAATCTCGTTTCACCGTCTTCTCTTTTTAAATCTGCGTAATTATATTTCTTTATTAATTCCACACGAGCTTATACCACAAGTTGAGACAAACCGCCAGTGTTAATTAGATCGTATATAATTTTTTTGTCCAACCCAGCCTCTTCAAAGAGATCCTCTAGATCATCAATGCTCATGATTCCTGGGTCAAGTCCTAGTGATTTAATATCAAACGTTTCCTCATCACCTATTATTGTGGCTGGTGACCACTGTCCTGGTAGTCCTACTATTCCACCTTCATCAAAATGAGGATTATGAGTATTTGGGTGTGGTCTAGGTGTTATATTAGATTGCGCTGTAGAAGTTGGAGGTGCAAAGTTAGGTGTTCCTGAAGGGAACTCTGGCCACCACGGATCTCCTACAAAATTAGGAGGATTTTCATTTACAACTGAACGTGGACCTTGGGGGAAAGGATCAATATGCCGTTTTGCTTCGTTAGTCCAATTCCTAATGTTATCCGCTGCCTCTGCATTTAAATACATATTACCTTGTCTATTATTTTCCCAATACCACGGATCATTTCTTCTTCCAACCCAGTAGGATTCATTATGAAAAGGAACATCCATTATGCTCTTATCCCTTATTCCATACCTAGACCAAGGAACTTTTTTTGTCAGATTGACATCCTGAGTGCCGTGACCATGCATTTCATGATCTTCTGTAAGTGATCCATAATGTCCTATCTCATGAGCGATAGAATCCCAGTTATCACCAACGGTGTATGGGTCCTTATCATAATCCGCCTGGCTTATTTTTAATTTTGTATCTTCGGTTAAATCGTTTAAGGTTCTAGGCTTTCCTGCACCTAGAGAAAATGCCTTATCCACATTAGGGTCTGAGAAATCCAATGTCTTGTAGGGATTGAGTGCTATATCTTCACTGCCTGTCATGAAATAAGCTCCGGTTCCAGGATTCTCCTTCATGTAGTCTTCCGTCATGAATCCAATGTCAAATTCAGGATCCTTCTGTGCATTCATGATGTTCATCATTGTAATGTAGTCAGGTCCCATATGCCCCATGTCCACTGCCCCTTGAGCTGGAACGAATCTTGTCCCTGTGGTGTCATATGATAAATGGTCTGGCATTCCAGGAGGACGTGGCTTTTCATACTCCTCAGGAACTAACATATGTTGCATGTTAGTATTGCCGTAGTGATCAAGCATGTCCGATAGCATTGATTGCTTTACATTCTCCGGTACCGCACCGTGATCATACTGGCTTCTATCCGGTCTTTCATAATACTCTTTAGAATGAGGATTCCAACCATAGGTTTGATCCTGACTTCTCATCATATCCAACCAAAATTTTCTATCCTCCACTGGACCTATTTGGTCCGGCTCCTGTGGAAGATCGCTTCCTCCAAAGGCTCCTGCGGTTTGTGCCATAAGATTATATAGTGGATTGACCATCTGATTCTCCCCCCAAACGGCCCCTAGTTTTTCATGTCGTCAAGCTTTTCATTAATGTGCTTGAGCTCTGTTTCAATTACTGCAATGCGTGACTCCATCTTGGTGAACAAGATGATGGCCGTCTCCAGACGATCAACGTCATGCTCCATTGCGTTTATGCGCTGCGATGTCATTCCCCAGGTGGCACCCACCGCGATTAATATTCCTGTTACCCAAATTATATCTTTAATATTCATTACCAGTTTTTTCCCCATTTAAAATAAGCATTCCAATCTTCATCTTCCAGTCCATAACCAATTCCATAATCAAACATTCCTCCACCGAAAGGTTTGTTCCAGTCATAACGTAATTCACCTTTCTTTAAGTCCGGCATAAATGGATCTACTGCAGCATACATATCTTTAGCTCCGGTATACACATTTTTAGCTCTATCTATTACAGGATTGCGCGCCGCAGCAGCCAACATAATTCCGTGATCAGTAATAGGTCCTTGAAGAGATGCATTCCACCAAGAACCTGGTCCTGGATCGTTGCTCCAAGGCTTATCCCTATTAGGATATAAGTGACCTATTCCAGGTGTATTCTTTGGCCTATCTCCAGTAGTTATTGCGTTATGTATACCCCTAATTCCTTCCATATTCTGATCTTTGAGATATCTCTGTAATACATTATTAAGAGCCGTATGGCTTCTTGGTTGTAATTTTTGTCTCTCTTTTGGTGGCATTATATTACTCCTTTGTTCTTAGAATTATTAAAAGGATTGTCATTTATTCCTTTTTGAATAGGGCTAAACTTTCCTTTGTTATCCATGACGGAATTAACTATTCCACCATCAGCTGCATAAGCAGTCGCGCCCCCACCAAATTGATTAGCTAGTGCCGCATCGGTGTTGCCTGTGTAAAGGCTAGCCGCGGCAGCTGGGTTCATTGTAGGACTCTGTGTTATTGAAGAACCTACCTGTGAGCTGTCATACTCCCCTTCTGCGAGTGGTGCATACATAGAATCTTCTAATGATGGATCCTCATCTGGAGGATTATCGGGGTTGGTTAAATTGAAAAAATTAGGATTAATAAATTCATCCACTTTATTATAATTCTCATACCCCTTCTTTAGAGCAGGAGGTGTCTTAGAAATAAGATCTTTAATTTGTCCCATAGTTGATTTACTTTCTTGATCAACTTGTTTTACTTTGTTGAATTTTCGTTGAGCCTGTTCTAGTTCCGCAAGATCTTGATCAAAGTCCATCCATTCTTCTGGATACATACGAACAAACCTTACAAAATTTGCAGCTCTAACAGTTTCCGGTAGATTAGCATCCATCATGTTCATCCACACTCTCATACTAACAGGATTAGTTAGAACTCTACCACCATAGTTAACCATCCACGCTATCCCGGCCGCTGCCAGTGGTCCCATGCCAATTGTTCCTGCACCTGTACCTGTTGCCCATTGTTTTCCACTAGGGGCACCTGGTCTTGACATACCTAATGCATGTGTTGGCAGTATGGCTTTAAGTGAGCTTCTTGTTCCACTCATAATTGCACGACGCATCATGAATTTTGAAGGATCAGGCACACCGTTAACAAATAATCGCTCTAGAATGTTCGCTAATTGTTCAAACTCTTTTGTCGTGGGCAGAATTCTCTCCTCAGCCTTGAGGAAACCTGCTGGAATCTTCGCGTTGTCCCCCATTGTTTTTAAACCTTCATTAACTCCATGAGCATATAACTCATCATCAAAGTTTTTAAAACTATTTGTAAGTGGATCAAAGATTTTAAGCTTAGTTACTTTAGGTCCTGGAAGAGCTTCCTCCATTAAATTTTTTAATGATGAACCTTCAACACCTATGCCTAATGCTTTTTTAAATCCAGCTGAATCAAAGTGAAGCATTCCACTTTTCACACCAATAGATCTATCAAATACATTCCTTATATAACTACCTACTCCATTGTGATAGGCACGTGGACCTACAATTCTTTTAAGAGCGGCTAGTTCTGATGCTGCTCTTTCAGGATGAGCTTGCGCTGCTTTCACAACAACATCAAATAATTGTTCTCCTGCTCTAGTTGGATCGCGTGATAGTACAACATCAAACCCTCTAGTTTGAATTTTATTAACTGATTTTCCTACATCGGTCATCCATAGTAGCATTCCTTTACTTACAAAATTTTCATAATCATTCCATGCCTTCGCTGCTTGAGGATATCCCATCTTAGCCACAGAACCCATGTCATTTTCCCATGCCTTGAATAAACGCGTAATTGTATCAGCATAGGCTGTATCTGCGAGTGTTTGATCCTCTAAAGGTTTTAATAAATCATCCATTCCTTCACGTATACCTTTCATCTGTGCTAAGGAACGAAGACTCTCTGTTTGTAAAACATTTCCTTCCCCAACAGGGGCAATAATTTGTCTTCGGATAAAGTTAATTGCTTTGTTTGTTACCTCAGGTGGAATTAAGTTTCCAGCTGCATCTATTTGTTGCTTACTTGTAAACTCATGTAACGCTTGCTTTCCTACAGTCATCATGTTGAAGTCAGAAAATATTTTTCCTGCTCCTTCAGCAGATTCATCAAAGATTTTTTCTAAGTTCTTCGCTTGTGTTTTAAATCCTATTAAATTTTTTGATGCAAGTGTACCCCACTCTAATGCCATATCTCCAGCGTTAGCATAAGGTGCAAACTTTCCTAGCATCTCTTCACCAATAACTTTTATATAATAATCTCCGCGTGTCGCCATGTTGTCACGAATTCCTGTTCCAAATAATGGAGCTGGTGACATTGTAGCTGCCATTCCTGGGGCTAATTGTCCACCAACCATGTGTCTTCCTAATTGAGTACCCGTTAATTCAGTTGGTTGCGGCCACCATTCATCCGACCCTTTCTTGATTGCTCCTGGTGGTCCCATCCATCTAAATGGATTGAAAGGAGCCTGTGAATTAACAACTTTCCACATGAATTTTCCAAAAGGAGCATTAAATACTAATGGTTCTCCTATAGGTTTAAGTCCTAATTCTTTCATAGCTGCCGGATTATGATATTTTTTAATCAATTCCTGCTCGGCTTTAAGTAATTCTAAATTAGTCATAACACTAGGATCCTTAGTTGGACGTGGCTTCATCATTTTAAATGGCCATGCTCCTAGTCCTTGTCTTAATCCATAATATAATGGCCTTGCGCCAAAGAACATTGATGTAATAGCACCGTCCCATGCGAATGCGTCAAAGGCTTCCTTCTTTCTTACATCCATTGATGGTCTATTGATTCCTTCCCCTCCGAATGTCATTGCGTCTGGAACATTTTCAGCTAGTATTGCATCCCACATTCCAACTCTAACATTATCATCCGCCATCCATTTCTTAGCTTGGCCTGCCCTGTTCATTATATCCAGCATATTTTCGTAACCAAAATCAGCCACTGCTACAGCTAAAGCTCCACCTAGAACAGCACCTGCAGTTTTAGCATAAAAACTTTTCTTAGAATGCGCTCCTTTAGCAGCACCTTTCAGGAATTTTTCAACATAATGTTTGTTCACCATCTTCATTCCTATGTTCATACCTTTCCACCCAAGCAATCCTTTTCCTAATCCTTCAATAATTGGGTATGGTTCCGGTGAGTTAGAAAAGAATCCCATTTCATCTCTCATGCCCCACACCTCAGGTGAGATAGTGACAAAATTATCATCTGTAATATTTTGTTTAGCGAATATATCATTCTTCGCTTGTACTACAGCATCTAAATATTTAGGATCACCAGTTTCCATAAATCTATTTTTAGCCGTCTCTGCTAACATTAAAATATCATCTCTTACTTTCCCTTGCGCTGCTCTATAAATTTTAAACTGTTCTAGTTCTGATTTACGCTGATCAATTTCTTCTTGGGATGCAGTTTCAAAACCAAAAGGCTGCCCAAATCCTTTATGCCATCTTTCAGGAGCAATCATATTAAAAGCTGCACGTGGAATCAATAATGCTGGGTCAGCTATATATTTTTTCTGCCACTCTCTACCAGCTAAAGCTTTTTGTTGCGCTTCTGTAACAGGAATTCCTTCATCAGTATATCCTACTATCTTTTCATCCTTCATACCAGTCCCTTCAAACTTACCAGATTTAAATTGTTTCTGGTGCGCCTCTAAAGGTTTAATAGACTTGTTAAAAACGTCTACTTTTTCTGATACTGTTAAGCTCTCTGTTCCCATATTACTGCGTTAAAAAGTTCATTGTATCATCAACAATATTATTAGATGAGTTTTGGTCTTCTTCTTGATCCAATATCATATTGCCAGTGATTGATTGTTTCCATGCTCCAAATTTAGGTTGGCCGTAAATGTCATGTGCCGCGTACATTCCGCCATCAGAACCTGAACGTAGATTGTACCAAGCATTGACATACTTATCAATTCCTTTAATTTTAAAGTCATGAGGTGCATATATTTTAGTCGTGTCATTCTTATCATCTGTCAGTCCAGCCTTATACAGTGCGTTAGCTCTGTTCGTAGCTAGCTGGTTAAATATAAATGTATAGTTACTAAGTACCTGATAAGGAGAAACTGCTTCAGCTCCTCTACCAAATCCAAAGCTTGTCATTTGTGTATCAGCAAATGATCTACCTAATATATCTGCTAACATACGACCAGTTGGTTGTCTATCTCTTGAGAGCATAAGACCAAGTGTGTTCTCGAACGTGATCATTGCTGAACGGTTTGGATTGCTGAGCAATCTAGTCATGCCGTCTGTGGTAGCAAGCCATGTAGCCTCACCTCCTGTTCCATCAGGATCAGGATTTTGGTTAAAACCATATTCATTCTTTTCATCAACAAAGAATCCAACCTTTTTACCATTGATCATTTTATATGTGGTAGGTTCCCTATTAACAATGTAGTTATTTGCATTCATGTAATCCAATTGAGCATTGTACATTTCATTAAGTTTGTCTTGTCCACCCATACCATCTAGAACTGCACCGTTTAGCATTTGCTCAATCGCTGCATACTTAGGACCATATACTCTACCAACTTCACCCCAGAATCCAGTTAAGGTATCCTTATTTTCAATGATAGTTGGCATAATGAAGTCCGCCATTACATCAATTCCTTTACCTACATAATCAGCATAGTTTATTTTCTGATCTTTTTGTGCTTTAGTATACATGGAAACTTCTGCTTGATCACCAAGACCTGTAACATTTTGACCACTTTCATCTGTTGATGAATCAACAAAGGTAAACTTATCAAATCCTAATTGATTATTAATGTCCATATAAGCCATAATCTCCGGGCTCTTTCTGTAATGGGTTTGAATACGCTTTCGTTGAGGTATCCCATCAATTACTAAAAGCTTAGGGTCTCCCATAGCATTATAAACTAGGCCGCCGTCACCATCTCTTTCATAAACATTTTCATAAACAACAGTGAAAGGACCACTTCGATCCTGTCCCTTATCAAGCTCTGACATGTACAGATTAAGAGCTGCTGCTCCTATCTCACGCTCTGCTTTTCCTTTTTCAACTCCCATCTGGAATAACATCGGTGCTACTTGCATTCCTGTCTTTCCAACTATATCAAAGAATCCCTTCACTCCTCTATCGTGGCTCCTTCCACTCATCAAAGCAGATCCAACTGACATAAGCATTGCCAAGTTTTGCATCTTAGTGGATTCGTCCCCCGAACCCATAAATTCACGTATAACTTCTTTATAACCTTCAATCCTATTAAGACTGTCATTATCCATATCACCCATGTACATATTACTTTGGTCCAAAAGTGCTTGGTCTTTCTGTTGTGTACTATTTTCATCAGCTCCATTAACAGGGATTTCTTCACTCACTTCTATCTCTGAAGGAATTATTTCCTTCTTTTCTGATTCACTTATTAAAACACTTTCATCTTTTTTATCATCTTCTATAACTTCTTCTTTCTTTACATCAGTAACTACTTCTTCAGCTCTTTCAGGAACTAATCCAGCTAACTTATGTCCAGCATATATAGGTGCGCCAACTGCAAATAATTGTTTGGCTCTACCTTGCTTTCCAGAAGCTAAATCCCAATAGGCTTTTGTGTAAGGACTATCTTGCGCGGCACGTAAGCCTGCGCCAAATCCTTCTTTCATTCTATAAGCTTCGCGTGCAGCTTTATTTAAAATAGGCTTGAAAAGATCTCTGTATTTATAAGGATTAGGCACCTAACCTCCTACGTTTGTCCGAATTGTGCGCCCGCTAATGCTGTTATTCCAGCTCCAACACCTTGTGCCAATGGATTAGTTCCAGGGGCTGTACCCATGGAAGTTGCCATCGCACTCGTTGGCATACCTTGATAGATATCGGATGTGAATCCTAATCTTTGGTATGGTTCATACAAGTTCTGCAAGTTTGCTCTGTATTCTGCATCTTTTCGTTGTTGTGCAGCTTGTTGCTCTACAGATCCTGCTGACATCAACGATGCAATATCCGCCTGATGCATTTGTTGACCTTGTCCTGCCATACCAGCCATGTGTTGTGCTGCTTCGCCATATCTCCCCATTTGTCCTGCAAATTGCTGTTGCGCCTGTTGCTGTGCCTGTCCATAATTCTGTGCATGCGCTTGTCCTACTGTCTGTGCTTGTTGATTCGCTAATTGTGCTCGTTGGATTCCTTCTCTTCCTCCACCAAACGCGCCGGATTGCGCCGCTGAAAGTCCTGCTCCTGCTTGCGCCTGAGCAAATTGATTTTCAATACCTGCAATGACTTCATCCTGATAAGGATTCATGTATTGTTGGTACCCTACCTGTCCTGGTGTCTGTCCTGTTGGATCATATTGCTGCGTCGCCATCTTGGCATAATCCTGTGACTGATCTAATAATCCTTGAAATTTACCGATGCCTTCATCCGCCATCTCGAAAGCTCTTTTTTGCCTATCTTCAAATCCAACTATCTCTTGTTCTGGTATCTTTACTTGACCTTCTAGTGTTCTCTCTTTACGGCTAAGATCATCCCAATCCTTTCCGTAATATTTATGACCAGTGTCGGTACCTTTGTATGTGTATTTACCGAAGTCTGCATCACCAAACTTAGCATCTGTATTTTTAAGCTCCCACGGATTCATTCCGAATTGCGTTAGCTCACGGGCAGTACCCATAAGACCTAACTTATCTGCTTCTATCTGCGGTGCTTCCCTTTGGTACTGGGTTGCGTATGTAGTGTCACTTGGGCTGTCGCCGCCACCAAAACTCATGTTAGTTTTCTCCTGTATGCATTGGCAAAATGCTCCATACCTAGTCGCCTTGCCATTGCGTCAAATTTTTTAATCTCGTTGTCCGATAGACGTGGTTCAAAGTATACCTCCAATGCACCTTTCATCTTAGCCCATTCTATAAATTTTCGCATCATAAATACACCTGCCATCACGGTCCTATGCGTGGGAATGACATACAAGTCAATCTGCCTCGCATATAATTTACGGCTAAAGTAGTACTCCAACAGCCTACCAGCCATGAAACCAATCCTCTCTTCATCCTTTTCAATAATGATCCCAAAATAAGAGGGGTCATTAATTGCAGCACGAATATAATTATCGCACTTTTCTTTATCATATTCAACCTCACTCCAGTCTGACTCTTCGTGGTGTTCCTGTGAAAATTTTTGAATCCACTTAAAGTCGTTAGGTTCCGCGAACCTCCATTCCATATTATCTACTGTGGTGTTTCTCCTTTTTTTTCTTTTGTTTTCTAACTGCTTCCTGCGCCATTCTTCTTGCCTTGTCTTTATGAGATGTTGTTTCTTTTCTTTTTGGCTTTGTTAACGCCTCAGCTGCTTTTTTATGCCAGCCTTTGCCTATTCCATATCCTGTAACACCAGCACCTACTACTGTTGCAATATCTTTTACTGCAGATTTCTCAGCGTTTCTAAGTGCTTGATTAGCTCCACCCATAACGGCTCTTCGTGATAAAAATTTATCAGAATCTCCTTTACCCATTACCTTACCTCTTGTGTAAGGTCCTTTGCTTTTTATTTTAGGGTATGATTTTGGTTTAGATTTAGGATAAATCTTAGCCATCTGTTCTTTCTTTGTTTTTCCTAATGCAGCTAATAGTTTGCTACCTTTTTCTGCTTTTCCCATTATGATACTCCTATAACACTTTCCTGAACTGTCTCGGATTGAGGATCCAACTGGTTCATCATTTGATACATTTTTTTAGCGCCAGCCATTCTGTCGCCACCTCCAAAGTTTTCCACAGCCTTCGCTGTCATGACAAACTCTCCGTCTGAAAGCTTGGCATCTATGACGTCATCCTTTGGACCACCTGGGCCATTGACGGCGCCTCCTGTATCCATGTTCAATGCCGCAATTCCTCCGTCTTTCCAGAATCCTCCACCGGTGTAGTAAGGGTTCTCCATCTCGCCACCCATTAGATCTTCTGGTATTCCGTACATGAAGGCTAATTCTTTTCTTCTTCTAGACTTAGCATCTTCCCAAAGCTCTTCGTCCGTTGGACGTCCGCCGTAATATCCAGCTGTCTGTGATGCAATAGTAGGGGTCCAGTCAGTGTATGTTTCTCCTTTTACAAGTTCTTGTCCTAGTAAATTCTTCCCACCAGTTCCTGTTTTTCTATAAAAATCAAACTCTTCCGCTGGCATGTATCCTTCAACTGCAGGTAATTTTTCCTGGCTAATGTCCCACGGAGTCATGAACTGAGTTTTTGGCACTGTTTTACCGTCAATAGTTGTAAAGTCACCTGTTAATTGTTCTACTAACTTATCTGTACTTCTTGTTTCCGGTATGTTGTACTTCTTTCCTCCAAGAACATCCCATGCGTCTATTTTTTCAGGTATTGTAGCTCCTTCTGGAAGTTTCCAAGGACCGTAGGTTGCTTCTTTCGCAGCTATTGGTGGATTATATGTTCCTATTCCCAATTTCTGCTCCATGCCACCTGGTCCGTCCCAATAACCTGGTTGTGCTTTTATTTCAGGAGTAAGTT
>Ga0208011_1000240_pt1 | contig 23360 bp, 29 predicted proteins | sample 7_EtaG_FD_184080 | JGI IMG/M metagenome (GOLD analysis project Ga0208011, IMG submission 184080) | Marine viral communities from the Subarctic Pacific Ocean - 7_ETSP_OMZ_AT15161 metaG (SPAdes) (version 2) | ecosystem: Environmental > Aquatic > Marine > Oceanic | place: Pacific Ocean | collected...
AAAGAGTTTACTCAGGGCACGACTCTTCCCGCCTGGGTACCTCAATGGTGTCTTCAATGACTTCAATGTCTGGGGCATGGTATTTAAGGTATTCACGAAAGATCATTTTCATTTCACGCTCTGTCATACCGCAGTGCTTGGCGGCAGCAGGCAAGTTCATTGTAGCATGAAAGAGAGCTTCGTTTGCTTCTTTCACATTATCAGGTGTAGTCTTAATCATTTGTCAACAACTTCAACTTCAATAGTATCAAAAATTCTATTCAATGCACCAGCAAATGATCTATATCCAGAACCAACATATACTTGTCCAAGTACAACTGATACCGTTGCTACACCCCAAAAGATGTAATAGAATCTGGACTTGACTTGATTTTTTTGTTTTTCTTCATTAATCATTTGAATTCACAACTCATCATAATTTCTGTTAGACATGCCAACAGGTTGATCTCTTGGTCGGGAACAATCTGAATGTCTCTAGAGTATTTGGCAATGATTAGCACTGCTTCAGGAATAGATCCTCCTTTAAGGTTGTCGTACAAGACATCATAGAGTTTTCTCATCACAGTAACAGGATCATTGTTGATGTTGTCAACAACCCACTTACGGACAATAGTAAACTCCTTTGCCTTGAGAGAACGAATAAGAGAGTCTAAGTTAATGTCAGCAACATCAGCAAGAATAGCAGTATTAATACTGCCGCTGGCAGCAAAGCGTTGACACTCATTAATAAGACGACGCCAATCAGGATAGTAACGCTTAACAACCTTCGCCAATACTTTGTCTTGATATTCAACATTCTGTTCCTCAAGAATCTCTTTCAATCTAACAAAGAACTGACCTTGTAACTCCATTGCCTGTTCGGTATTGATCTTGAAGTCCACCACAGTACAACGACTGTGAAGAGGTTCAATGATCTTGTTAGGGAAGTTACAGGTGAAGATAAAACGACAGTTACTATGGAACTCCTCTACAGCGGTCCTCAGGGACAACTGGACATCGTTAGTGGTGTTGTCTGCCTCATCGATGATAACGACCTTGTGAGCGCCACCAGAGGTCAAGGAGACCGTTGTGGCGAACTGCCTCACACGGTTCCTCACAGTGTCTAGGAAGCGTCCCTCATCGGATCCATTGACCACGATGTAGGAAGCACCTATCTCCTCACACAGCGCCTTAGCAACGGTAGTTTTACCGATACCAGCGGTGCCAGCAAGTAGTAGGTTAGGGATCTCTCCCTGTTTAACAAACCCATAGAAAGAGTTTTTAATATTCTCGGGAAGGATACAGTCGTCAATAGTTTGTGGTCTATAAGATTCCACCCATAAGAATGGTTTATTTCCAGAATGTTTCATAGTATAATAGAGACTGGTATAGGATTAGAGAAAAGAGAATTTTTTCATAATCAAGGCTCAAGAGCAATATAGTATACAAGGTCGAGTGTAACGTGTCGCCACTCGGTAATCAATTTACTAGAGATCTTTACATTGTAGTCACCAGGAAATAACTTAAGGTTTTCAACTTTTAAGAACAGTTCATAAGCGCCAGTAGCAACACCCCGAATTTCCTGAGTATAAGCATTGGCAGTATCGTTCTCTTTGTCACACAAATTTAGATTGATAGTACCGTCTTTATCAGAAACAAATGAGAGGTCTGGGAGACTGTAGACACCAGATGCTTTCTGAAGTTGTACCAGATCTTCAGAAGACAAGGCAAACTCCATATCAGCACCAGGAAAATTAACGTCACGATCTGGAGCAGACTTCAGGGTGATCTCAGGATCGGAGAAGTAATACTTAGCAGAGCGACGACCACCACGAATGGTGACATACTCATCATTCTCAAAGTTAAGACCAGGATCTTGGAACAAACTCAATCCCATAAGGAACTGACTTAGATCATAGATACCACAAGTCTTGGGGAATATTTCAGGTGAAGTGTACTGAGCAATCATGTTCTCTCCGACACTGATTGTCTTTAGCACGTTACCCTCACGAATCATAATAGATCCATTGATTGTCGAAAAGTTCTTCAGAACAGATGTAGTTTGGGGCGTAAGTGAAAGTTGACTCATTGATTGTAGGTTTCAGTAACAGCGTATTTATCGTTAAAATGAAGAAGGAGGAGACCGTAGTGAAGGATCTTAATGATATCACGGCGGGCAGTGCCTTTACGATCATAACGGGAAGCATACTTAAGAATGTTGCCGCGGCAGAATGCCTCAGCGTCTCCACATGCTTCAATCAGATCTAACGTTTGAATGCTGTCGTTACCAGCAGAATAGTGTTGTCCATAGGTTCCAGAAATGTAATCACTCAGCTCTTTCAACAGAGCGTCTTCATTGTATTTTTTCATATATTACGGGGCGAAAATGTACGCCAGGTCATCATGATAGCATTCAATGACGTTTCTGTCAACGTCTTGAAGAAAGAGTTTTAAACCTTTACCGTCCATAATTTTGCCAGACCGCCCATCTTTAAGATGGGCAATGTCTCCACGATATCCATGGAACTCTCGTTCTTTATCGTCAATATAGGCTTGAGCGTCAGCAATCATATCATCTAGGTAGCGTTGATCTTTATTATAGTCAGACATTTTCTTCCTCCGTGGTTTCTACTTTGTCGTCAATTTTTTCATAAAGGGACAGGAACGATTCTTTAGTCTCATCATCGAATCGGTTGACACAAAACTCAATTGCTTTCATCCTCTTGCCAAAGATTTTATAAGCAGTGATGATATGAACAAGGCGACGGGTACTAATGATCTCATCAATACCACCATCGTTAAAAGTCTTACGAATGATGTCTGCCCAATCAACTAGACGAGAAACAAACTCATCGTCATCACACATCTTACTAAGGATCTTTGCCTCAATACAAGGAGTGGGATACTCTTGCTCAAAGGTCAAAGCAAAACGTTCAAGGAATGCTTCATTCAATACATTAGTACCGATGAAACGACCGTCGTCAGATCCCTTGCCCTTAGTATTAGCAGTAGCAACTACTGTAAAACCAGGAGCAGGATTAACATAACGACCAGTCTTTTTCAGGAAAACTCCCTTACCTTCAAGAATAGATTGGAGACACAGGATCTTGTTAGATGCCAGGTCAACTTCATCTAGAAGCAAGACAGCTCCCCTCTCCAAAGCTTCAATGACTGGACCATTGTGCCAAACAGTGTTCCCGTCAACCAAACGGAAACCACCAATAAGATCATCCTCGTCGGTTTCAATTGTAATGTTTACACGAATCAGCTCCCTATTTAGGGCAGCACATGCTTGCTCAACAGAGAAAGTCTTGCCATTGCCTGACATACCAGTGATGAACATAGGATAAAACATCTCCGAACCAAGAATTTTCTTAAGATCAGTGAAGTTACCAAACGGAACAAAAGTTTCGTCCTTAGGTGGAACAAGGTTGGTAGGAGCAGCAACAATCTCTTCCAGTTGCTCTCGTACCTCGTCAATAGTCAGGTTCCATTTACCACGACCAGACTTGTATGGTTCCATACGGTTAGCAATAGTAGCGTAAGAATATCCCATGTGCTCGGCACCTGCCTTTAGAGCAGCAGTGCCGACTTCAGTACCATAGTTGTTCTCGATGTAAGAGAACAATTGGATCATATCGACTTGAGCAGGACGAGGCATATGCTTTGTTTGTTGTTGAACTTAGTATAAGGGTAAAAGGGGTCTTGACGACCCCGCGGTGGACAGTTTAAGAAATGACTGTAGCGAATGAAGAGAGGATTTTTTTGTTGGTGGTCTTTGCCTTTAGCATTGAACGGAAAGACTTACTGATTGCTGTCTTCTTAGCACCTTGCTCAACATTAAACTCAACGTCAGAAGACAAAGTAGTTTGACCTAAAACATACAAAGAATCATATCCAAGACCATTCAGTTCCCACGATTTAATTTTTCTCCACTGCTTCATGATGGCATTGTGATCATGCTTCCATCCATGGATAGATTTATACAGAGCACTGAAGTCGCCACCACTACCAATACGGAAACCAATAAAATTAACTTGAGGAAAATTATCTTTTAAGTTTTCTAGAAGAATAGAACTAATACTATTCCGAGATTCGTAGTCAAAGTGACGATACGTTCTACCTAAGTTACGATCACGAAGACAGCAGTTGGATTGAACACTACGGTTTCCCATATGAGAATCTGGTAGAGATGGCATGGCAACATCATAACTAATGTTGTTTGCCTCGCCGTCTGTAAGAATACAAACGTTTACTTTTTGTACACCATTTTTCTGTTGGAAATCAGGAATGATAGTTTTAAGAGAAATCAAGCTCTCATTGAGAGGTGTTCCTGATAGATCAAGACCCAACGGGTTGTGATAGTTATTATTATAGTAATTAGCAAGGCGATACAAATGATTAAGACTACTATCAAAACTACTACTGTTGCTACGAGAAGTTACCAAGTTCAGCAGATGAAATCTCTTGTGTACAGATAGACTATTGTGACGACGTTCGTAAGAATAGTCTTGAGGTTTAACCTCCTCCTCACAAAGAAGAATATTAGGGTTCCACTCATACGTGAAGGAATAAACCTCAAAAGGAATCTGAACTTTACGACAGAACCAACAGAGGTTGATGAGTTGCTTAACAGTATCCAGGAGAACTGGACTCATGGAACCAGACCAATCAAGAATAAAAATCATACCATGATTCTTACCATCAGGAAGAATAGTTACTTTCTTGAAAAGGTCTTCGTTATACTTGTAAGTATGAAGTTTAGTAGTATCAAGAACACCAGTCTTAGATTGACCAGCACGAGCATAAGCGTCAGCAGACTTACGACACTCAAATTCCTTAACAAGATAGTTTACCTCTTTCTGTGATGATTTTTTAAATTCATTAAAGTCTGCATCGACCTGTTCAAAAATGTCACCCCAATGACTAGGGCGAGACCCTGAAAGATCTTGCCAATATTTGGTAATGTAGTTCTGTAGCTTATCATAGTTTACAATAACTTTATCTAGATCAACTTCAGGAACTTCAAGGTATACAGGTTCTGTGCTATAACCTCTTTGATTTGTTAACTCTTCTGCTGCTTCATCGAAAGCTTTCTGAGTTTGTGATTCGTACTTGTCACCACCCTGTTTACCTTGTACAGAAGATTCGTTATCAATCTCATCTGTACCACTGTCACTACAGTCATCATCGGTGTCGCTCGGTTGATCAATGCTAGAACTTTCCGATTGTGTTTCATCAAAAGCAGACTCTTCTCCATCTGGAGAACCTTGTGGCATACCAATAGATTCGATATCATGGTTTGATTGATTAAGATAATCTTTTAGTTCTCGGCATAGATCAATAACTTCCTCGAATGTTTCTACCTTAGATACCTTATCAACATAGACTTGCTCCTCTGTAGAGAATGGGATACAAGCGTAAGCGCCAATCTTAAAGTGAAGATTAATACGATCAATAAGATTGAACTGGGAGAAATCTTGATCTACAACATCAAAGAAGTCTTGCTCATTGAGTTCTCGGTATCCTTTATAGAAATCTTTATTGAGACCAGCGTACTTACGCTTTATCAATTTCTCAATACGAGCATCTTCCACAACGTTAATAAAATCTTTAGGAATGTCAGCATCCCAAAGGTCAGAAGGAGTGAACAAAGCGTGTCCAACCTCATGCCCCACCAAAAGGTCATAGACTACATTGGATGCCTTGTCCCACATAGGGAGAATCAGCACACGACGATTAACATCAAAAGAAGCCGTAGGAACTTTACGGTGCTCAACCACAAGATTCTCAGTGGCAAGCAGTCGTGCTAGGTTTCCTCGGATCTCTTGATTGATCATGGTGCCTCTCGGTTGATGTACATACTATAAACCCCCAGTGTAACCAGGGGGGTCTTAGTGGACGGTTTGTCAATCGGTTTCCACCAAGGATAGGTTCACAACGCTGTAGTTCTTTACTTTCTCAAATTTAAGAGTTCTATCAAACTTACCTTCCAAACTCTCTTTGTGACTGATAACAAATACATTTGTATTATCATCAAAGTTACGTAGGATCCAACCAAGTTCACTGCTACCATTTTGATCTAATGAACCATCAAATATCTCATCTAAGATAAGGAGGTTAGTATCCACAGAATTCTTAAGTTTAGCAATGCTACGCCAAGTAAGCAGCAAAGCAAGATCAATACGAGATTTTTCTCCCTCACTGAAAGATTCGTAAGTAAAGATATCCCTGTATCTAGATTTAATAGTCTCCTCAAAGTTCTCATCAAGGGTAAAATTGACATAGAAATCCATCTTCCTGAGATAGTCTCCGATGAGTTTATTCATCGCTGGAAGATAACGTCTAATAATCCTACTCTTAATTCCATTGTCTTTCAACAATTGTCCAGCAACACTCAATGTATCTTTATCTTTCTTGGATGTAATAAATTTATCTTTGATTAATTTTTTGTCATCAACATAAGCAGTAAGTTTTTCAAACTCTACTTTCTTGCTGCTGGTAGGAGCATTGAGATCTTCAATCTCGGTTTCTCTAATACCAATCTGTTGATCTATAGAAGATACTTCATAGTTCAATTGATTGATAGTAGAATTAATTTCCACCATTTGTTCAGACAACTCCATGAATTTTGATTCACGTTGTTCTTCTTGCTCGATAGACTTCTCAAGATCACCAAAGCCTCGTTCTAAGGTCAGTAATTCTTTGTCACCCTCATCAATCTTTTGATCTCGGAAGTCCTGTCCAATCTCTTGTGTACAAGTAGGACACACATGATTGTTGATAAAGAACTCAGTATCTTTCTTACATGTGTTAATTTTTTGTTGGATCTTCACACGAAAAGTATTGAGTTGCTTAAGTTTCTTTTTGTTATCAGCAAGAATTTTTAACTCAAGATTGTAGTTAGTAAGAACTACAGTTTGATCAGCAGATGTTTTCAATGCTGTTGATTTATCCATCCTCAAAGTCGAGATAATTTCTCGCTTCTTTTCAATTTCAGAATTTGTTTTCTTTTCTAACTCCAGCATATAGTTTTTCTGGAGTTCGATTTTGTCAGACGATAACTTGAGTTGATATTCTAATTCTTTAATCTCTTCATTATTGTCACGTACCTTGTCTTTCAACAGGGTGTTCATGACAGAGAAGATTTGAATGTCCAGAATATCTTCGATGATTTCCCTACGAGATGCCACTGGCAACTTCATAAAAGGAACAAACGTAGATGAACCAAGAACTACAATCTGGGTAAAAGATTTGTAGTTCATCTTCAGAATGTTTTGCTCCAGTTGTTTCTGGTAGTCAACTACTGTAGATGACTGATCAATCAGCTGATCGTTCTGATAGACTTCAAACGTATTAGGTTTGATACCCCGTACAATTTTAAATTGATTTTTACCAATACTAAATTCAACCTCCACCTCACAACCCTTCTCATTAATGCTGTTTACCAGCATAGGTTTATTAATCTTACGAAAAGGTTTACCAAACAAAGAAAAGGTAAGAGCATCTAGAATGGTGCTCTTACCTGCGCCGTTTGATCCTATGATCAGATTAGTTTTGGATGCTCGTAAATCAACTTCACTAAAGGTGTTCCCTGTTGAGAGGAAATTTCGCCACCTAATTTTTTCAAATATGATCATTCTAAGTCTTTCGGCGGGATCAAGAAATCATCTTTAGTTATTATAGCATACTTTTGGAATCTGTCCTCACAAGCGTTGATGATTGATGCAGCATCAATCTCAACAACTTGAAGAGTGGGGTGATTTTCATCCAATTCCATCATTCCATTGTATCGTACAGCATCGTCAGCATCTTCAAAGATAGGAATAACCTGATCTTTAAGTTCATCAAGAACAGAAAATACTCCATCTACTTTGTTGGATAACGTGAGGATAAACATCAGATCACTTCACAACTTTCCATATATAGGGACCTCATTATTTTTTTTAGTTCGGTTTTATCCACAGTCATATCAGTTTCATCAACGTATTCGTTGAGAAGCGTCATGGTATCTTTAACTTCTAAGTTAACTTCACTTTCGCCATCATCATCAGAAGCAAAAGTTTCTACAATCTTGATGTCATGTACCCCAACATCATACAAACGATCTACCATAGATTCAAACATATGGTAATCTGTCTTTTCTTCAACAATAATTTTAATACACTTGTCAGTATACTTACTGACATCTAACCTGTCGTAGTTATCAATCTTGTCGTTGTAAAATATTTTATCAAAGATCACGTATGGATTTTTGACTCGATTCAGTTTTTTAGATGCTGGTTCGTAGAGATGGAACCCACGCTCATCATTGTAATCATTCCAGTACATCTGGTATGGGTTACCTAGGTAAGTGATATTACCTTTCTTAGATTTGTGATGATAATGACCAGAGAACACTTGCTTGAATCGCTTGTAGATCTTTGGGTCCATACCATGTTCCATCTTAAGACCAGGAGTTACCTCAAACCCATCGAGTTCAAGGTGTCCCATGACGATTTCGGCATTCGTGCTCTCAAGGTGAGATAACGTTTCTTCTTGGTTTTCTTTATTAATCCAGGGGACGAAACAAATTGGAGTATCTTCAATGTAAGTAGTAGTAACTCCATCGTATACCTGTATATTCTTGTAGTCTTTCAACAACAAAGCAGGGGAGTTAATTTCATTTGTGTTCTTATAGTACACACAATGATTGCCCAAGATCATATGGACAGTGATGTCCATATCGCTAAGACGATCAAAATAAGTCCTACGAATACGACTCCAGACATTAAAATCAATGCTTTTCCTGTTGTCAAACGTATCGCCAAGATCAATGATTGTTTTGATTCCTTTTCTTTCAAGCGTTGGGAAAAAGATTTCTTCGTAGAATTTTTCAAAGTATTTCCAAAATATTAGAGATCCTTTACGACCATCCATGTGCTGGTCTGTAATCAAAGCAACGGTCACAGTTTAACACCCATATCAGCAGAGGTAACGTAAGTGTGATCATCAAGCGTACCGTCTTGTAAACGCTTGAGATGCCATCTAGTCATGGTAATGATTCCTTCCTCAGTAGCACCAGTAATAAAGTTAGCACCGAGTGGTTCTTTCAATACACTGGTATAAAGACCGAACCTAGTTTTCTTAACATAGAAAGCATCGTCGATCCAAACTACATCCTCAGGAATGTTTTCTTCAATCGATGGATTCTGTCCGAGGCTCGTCAGAATCGTCTCCGTCTTTTCCATTTTTATTGAATCCAAAAGGGTCTGCTGATTTTTCTTCTAATGCTAGTTTTAGTGCAACATTACCGATTGCTTCCATACATTTCAGAATGTCTTCTGTCTTAGCACTTTCACCAAGTTCTTTGGCAACGTACCAATACTTCGGCCAAAATGTTTGACCTGCCAATTGATAATCTTCTAGTGTTAGTAGTTTCATCGATTCATTCTAATCTCAACGTTTTCTTTGATACTACCCATGTCAGCATAACTCGAGTTCATATCATTACCATAGTCATCTGTGTGCATGACGTGATCGAAACCAGTCTTCTCCAAAATCTTTTGTTTGATATCGTTCTGACGTTTCTCTTTTTGAATCCTACGAAGGAAAGCGTAGTAGATAATCTGAGTGAAGTAAGCAAAAGGGTTCTTTGATTTTTCAGGATCAAAGTTATTAATATACTGAACACAGTTCTCTACACCATCGGAGATCATATCTTCACGAAAAGTGTAGTTGACAAAATTAGGCTTATAAGAAAGGTGAGTGGCGATCTTAAGAAAGCAATCTCCAATATAGTGGGGGATCCGTGGGCGGGTCTTTTCCTGCTCTTCTGCCTCACGTACTTTATTTTTAAAGACAGTGATTGCTTCCAAGAAGTCTTTGTTATTTACGTAATACTCGGTGTTCTTTTTTGACATAAGACATGTTTTGATTTGCTTACCATTTATACAGTATAGTCCATGACTGTGTTTTTGTCAAGGCCTTGACAAAACCTCAGAAACTCAGTACAATAACTCTGTCAGGGGTTAAAAGAGACATAGATTTTAGCTAGTCTTATAGATTTTCTCTAGTGTTTTTTTCATATCATTGACAGAACCTAGATACCCCATCTTTTCATTGAGTTCAGAAGATGCTACTTTAGCACCTGTTTTATCATCATTATGATCATCTACAGTAGATAGATAATAGCGTTCGATTCTTTTGTCTAGTTCTGACATTGTTAGTATACTGTCCATAGACAAGATAAACATATTATCGTAAGTAGAATGAATCCAATCTACTAAAACAAATCCTTGTACTAGTTCACCATTCTTACGAGACTTAACTGGTTCAACTTTCTTGGGATTCTCCACAAGGAGTTGATTTTCATTATCTAAATAATGAACTTTGGCAACTATCTCTTCACCAGTTGTTAGTTTAATTGTTGAATAAAATTCTTCTTCCATATTATTTTAATTTAATAGGTATGATTTCATACTTAAAGTTTTCTTCCTGGTAAATCTTGATTCGTTGTGTCAAGTGGTTAAGGGTGTAATTGGTTCTACTATTGGAAGAGATATCGTCAGCGATATCGTATAAGGTTGCTATGTCTTTGCCTTCGCCTTTCCTGAGAACGCGTCCGATGGACTGAAGGTTACGTACCCGCGACTTACTTGGGGAAGCAAAGATAATATTGTGTAAACGTTTGATGTTAATACCAGTAGAGAAAGTGCCGTATGAAGCAATGATAACGGCGTTGTCCTGAGTCTCCGTAAGTCTACGAACCTCTTCTCTATCTTCTACATCTGTACCGCCATGAACAAAAAAGATTTCACGGTCTCGTATGTTACTATTTATTAATTCATAAAGTGGTTCACCGTGCTTCTCCACATAGTTAAACAGCACTAGAGTATTACCTTTAATATCACTAACTAAATTTTTGATAAGGTTATTACGTTGTTCGTGCTCAACAATGTATTCCATCTCAGCATGATAGTCTTCAAAATATTTGTATTCATGCTTACACACTAACACCTTAATACGAAGTTTTGATAGATGTCCCTGCTTGATTAGATCATCAGTTCTAGTAACCTTCTCACAGGCACCAAAGAGTCCTTCCAACACCCACTTATGAGTCTTACTACCATCTAGTGTACCTGTGAACCCAAAGCGATACTTAGCGTTGTGTAGTTTGGTCATGATGCCTGTCAGACTCTTCGACTTGAATAGATGTGCTTCATCACCGATAACACACTCAATGTCATCGAAGTATCTTTTGGGAAATTTATAGATTGACTGCCATGTCGAGATGACAACTGGTTTATCAGTATTTTTATCTTTGCCTGAATAAATGGTGTGGCAATAATCTTCAGCGTTCCATCCATAGTCTTTAAAATCTTTAATCATTTGTTCTACTAGAGATGTAGTAGGAACAATCAATAGTATTTTTTTATTTGCAGCAGCATAGTACCTCACGATACTGTAAATCATTAGAGATTTACCAGAACCTGTAGGTGACACGAACAATCCCCTATTGTTCTTCAGTGCTTTATACACTGTCATGTATTGGTAATCTCTAGGTTTGTACTTAGAGATGTAATTCATATAATCGGCAACGCCTTTGGGGGAGACAAACTTATTGGGTTCTTCTACATCACCAAACCAATCATTAGATTCGTAACTTAATTTATATCTTCGTTCATCACACCATTGTTTGAGGTGGGGAAGTAATCCGCAATACAAATCACCTGTAGCAGGAGAGTACAGGTGAATCATTCCATCCCAGTATCTAAATCTGGGTTGCCTCTTTAGAAACTTTGCCTCTGGTAATTCAAAGGAGAAGTAGTCTGATAATTCATGGTGAACATGCTGCTCGGAAGTAAGAGTGAGATATACCTCGTTCTTTTTCTTTACTGTGATCAGGGACATTAGTTTCCATTAATAAACTTTTCCCATTCAATAGCGTTCCTCACATGATAGTTTCTTTGAGAAACTAACTTTAAAACATGATCTAGAAAGTAAAGCATCTGATCAATGTACTTGATCTTTGCTTCTTGGTTAATGATGTCGTCGTCCGACTCAAGGTAGACTTTCATCTTGTCGGCGGTTTTGATACTGGATCCAAAAGGTTTTTCGGCGTAGACACGTGCTTCTGCTTCACCGCTATAATACTCTCGTTTTTCACGTACCAATTTACGGACTTCAAATTCCAGACTAGTTTTAATCTGTGAAAGATCGGTGTAATGGTTTAAGTATTTATTATGTTGGAAAGGGATCTCCATTGAGATCTTACCTAGATCAGCAGTGTAGTTTTTGTTCTTAAATTTAAAATCTACATGACTATCTGTTGCCCACTCTTCTTTAATTTTTTCAAATTTTTGATGCAGTTTGTCAAAATTCATTCAGTAAATTTTTCGTCACGGATAGTATAACCAGTATACTTGAAAGTTACTTGTGCTGTAAAGTATTCGATGTCATTGCTTGAAGCATCGAAGTTCATTTCAGATATACTGATTGGAAATAGATTTTCAAAATTGATTACGTGGTTGATGTTATACGATGAAGTGTAGATTAGAACCTGACCATTACAATATTCTGGTTCTTCTGTAGGCATGTGCTCCTCAGAATTACCGTTTGTTCTAATCCAATTGTAAATTTCTTTCCAATTAATTAACTCTTCATCGACGATAAACGAAACCGTTAAGTCCCCGTATGTTACCCCGCCACCAGCTACGATAGGAAATTGACGGAACCTAGTGGGAACTTCTGTGAATGGCATAGTAACATCAGGAAGATTTACTCGCTGACAGAAAAAATCTACCCCTCTAAACTTTTCCAGTACGAGTTTGAATCCTACTGGAGAGAGATAGTTTCTGTTACTAATTTGTTCTTTGTACCATTCAGCAGGCATGTGTCAACTTCCCAAGCAATACTATTTAGTGTAATATGCCTGGTAGTATGCCACGATGCCGTCACAGCGACTGTTACCTGTAGAGACCCAATCGTGTACACATTCGTAAATACTTTGATTGGAGTAGCGTGGAGACCCGTCTGAGCAGAGTTCTGATCCAAACTTCTTGAGTAGGGTGTTCAATCCCTGAGCACGTACCTTCATACGGTCATCAGAATACCGCCAGTCATCAGTCATCGACACTGTTCCAGAAGTCATTCCAGTCATCTTCAGTTGCTTCGGAAATATTATTACTAATCCTAGCACGGCGAGATGTCTGGGTCTCGTTGTCTGTGTCACTTAGAATACTGTCTATGAAATCTAGATCTGTTCTCATTGTTTATACTCTTGTAAGATATCAAGGACTTTATTATAAGCATAATGAGCACCGTCCTTCCATTGTCCAGTTTTTGCTACCTGATGCTCTTCATAAAGTTCGTTCTTTAATTTATATAGTCTCGCCAAAATGTCGGTTTTGAGCATGGTGCTTCTAGGCATAGTGTGTACTCATGATACATCTATTTAATGGAAAGGGGACTCTTGTGAGGACTCACTGACTGAAAGTAGCGCTACTTTGATAGAACTTCTAGTGCTGGTCTGACTTCTTTTACTGAAAAAACTATTGCTTGTATTGAATCGTTATTTAATATATGAACTCTGTGTTTCCCATCTATCAGTAAATATTTTTCATCCTCTGGATTTTTAATTCCTTCAATAACCCATATGGGAAATGAAGTATCAGCATTTTTTAATCTGTGTTCATAGACAGGAGCGTCAGGTAAAGCAATATCTTTTATTTGTATTGTTATGGGGGATTTATTTTTTGATAACGAATATAATTTTTGAATTTTTACACCAAGAATAATTTTTGATGGTAATTTTGGTTCGTTAAATTGATAGGCGGGATCGAAAAAAATAAATCCCCCATTTAAAAAATGTTTGTCCATAATATCTCCATAAAAAAAGGGGGACTTCGGTCCCCCTGGTATCTAAAGAAGATGGATCACATCAAGTTCGTAACTTGTACACGTCTGTAGTACATGTTAACGTTAGCGGTGAGTGTCTCGCCATCAGGGGTGCCGTTGTAAGCGCCGTTGGTGGTGACGAATGGGTTGGAAACCATGCCGTAACGAGTCTTAAATCCAATTTTTGGTTGGAAGTTGTTAGGGTCAATGGAACGAACCATTTGGAGGGGAACGTAAGGACAGTAGAATAGTCCAGCGTCATAAGGGGAAGTACCCTTATAACCCATTACGTAGTAGTGCTTATCGCTAAGGTTAGCAGAGTAAGGATCAACGAAGACCTTGATACGACCGTTGATAGTACCAACAGCGAGGTTACCAGTGTCATCGACAGTACCGATGGAAGGACCACCAGCGCCTGAAAGACCTGAGGAATAGTCAAGTACACCAGCCATGGCGAGAGCAGAAGCAACATCGGCAGAGCAGATGATGAAGTTACCCTTTCCTCTACGAGTGTCTTGGGCGATCGCGTTAGCGTCACGCTCAATTTGGAACAGAAGACCCTTGAATTTCTCAACGGACCAACGACCATTGCTGTCAACGTCTAGGTCAAAAATACCAGCGTTAGCAACGTTGTTCTGAGCGCCTTTCTTAGCAACGCTGTATACACGTCTGACGACTTCACGGTTGATTTCTGCTAGAACTTCGCTAGACAGAATGTTAGCGAGTTCTTGCTCAGCATCTAGACCATGAATTGCTTTCAAGTCTTGAGCGAGTTCAAGCGTGTACTCTGCTTTGAGTGCTCTGGACTTAGCAGTCACAGAAGTCTTCTCAATGCTGAATGACATCTCACGGAACAACTTGCCAGCATCGCCAGCTTGCTCTAGATCTTCACGGGAGAAACCTTGAGGAGTCTCGTAGGTGCCAGGTGAACCATCGTTGAGGAGAGCAGGGTTGTTACCTTCTGCGTCGCCACCAACACCAGCGCCAGTTCTAGGGGTGTAATCACCAGCAGCAGCGTCGAGACCAGCAGTGAAGCCAGCGTCGGGCTCGTTGAACAGTGCTTCTTCGCCGCCTTGGTTCTCGTAGCGAGATCTCATGGCGAAGATAAGTCCAGAAGGACCAGACATGGGCTGAACGCCACATACGTCATATGCCATCAAGTTAGGCATAGCACGACGTACTAGACCGATCAGTACGGGGTCGAAACCAGCAAGACCGCCAGTGTTAGCGGAAGCTAGAGCCGAACCAGCAGGACTAACGGTGCTAGCGCCTAGTGCGTTTACTGCTACTTCGTTGAGCATACCACGCTCTTCACGAATAGCTCTTTCTTGGTTTTCCAGGAGTACGGAGGTAACTGCTCTCTTATAGCGGTCCTCAATTAGAGGAGACTCGCCATGGTTAAGAACAGGAGACCACTTTTCCTGGAGATGTTCTGCGTTAAACATTGTATCTCCGATATTTGTTAGGAAGTGTGTTTGATAATTATTTAGTGAATCACTGATTCCAGCGGTTCATAGCATTGAGGTACTGTGCCATTGCTGGTGATACTTCTTCTGCTTCTACTGGAGTTTCGTCGGCAACTACTTTAGGAGCACCTTCCTTAGGGAAGTAGGACTCCTTGATGGTTGTAAGTTTCTTGGAAAAATCTTCTTCCGTAGTGAAATCTACACCTTCAGCAAGTGATGCTAGCTTGTCTTTTTGAGTGTCTACTAGATCTTCGGAAATTTCTTTCACGATGATCTGTTTAGCAGATTCATTCAGACGATTTTGAAGTTCAATATTAGCCTTAACCTGTTCGTTGAGGCGTTCTTCCATCTTACAAAAATCTTCAGTCATACCTTCGAGAACGTCAATTTTCTCGTCGGGGATGTTAATATAGTGCTCTTCAAAGAGACTCTTCAGACCAGTAATAAAGTCTTCGGTAATCTCATTTTTGATACCGCGGTCAACAGCAACTTGATTTTCCTCAAGCCACTTGGTGACAGCGTAGTTGATGCTGCCATTAACTTCTTCAGCAAGTTCTGCCTTAACAGACGCTACTTGCTCAGAAAGTTGAGCGGCATACTGCTCTTCAAGTTTTGCCCACTCTTCAGTGAGTTTCGACTTGACGGCAGCTTCAAAGATTGTTTTTGCTTTTTCAGCAAACTCTTCTGATAGTTCGGTTCCCTCGGTTAGAGCAGCAATATCGCTAGATACATCGAGTTCTTCAAACTTAGGTTTGATGGGATATGTTACGCTACCACCTTCGCTAGTACCATAGGCAATCTCAGCGCCAAACTTTGGAGCAGTGCCATTAGGTAGATCTGTATTAGAAGCGCCACGATTGGGTTCGCTATTGATGCCACCACTAATAGGAGCTGCTGCCTTAGCACCAGGATTCTCATCGCCGTCCTCATCATGCTCATGGGGAGCTGTGGTTACACTGTTAACTTCTTGAGGAGCCTTCTGGCCAATAGCAACGCCAGGTTGAATAGGAGCAGCGTGACCTGAAGCACCTTCACCAGCAGCGGCTTTAGAGTTAACAGCAGTTTGTGATTGTCCAGAAGCAGCGGCGTCACCAGGAAGAACAGCAGCCGTCACCGTTGGCATTGGATCTTGTCCTGCCTCGGAAAGTACAGCGGCGTGCTCACTGGCAAACTCCTCAAACTTTTCGTTAAGCATATCTGACATTTGAGTTTTCCTCGTAAGTATCTAAATGATTATTCTAAGATTATTTATGAATTCAAAGATTTGAAAGGAATTGATCGAATGCGGAGAGCATTCTTTCTTCCAAATTTGCTTTGGAAGCGTTATCAATTTCTTTTTTCATCTCTTGGATTTGTCTTTCACGGAGTAGTCCGCCTTCCCAAACCCATTCTTTACCTTCCATAATTCCATTGACGAAAGCGTCAGGGGCGGAAGGATCTGCTACGATATCAGCAGCAGTGGCGAGCATGAAGTCATCACTAACATACTTCACACCATTTTCTTCTTTCAGAGTACCCATGCCTCTAGAAGAAACACCAAGTTTTACGCCTTCACCGAGTAGACTCTTGGCAATTGTGCCCATTGGTGTGTCAAGAATTCTTGCTTTACCAATGAAATTAGTTCCCTCTGCTTTTAGTGATGTGATCTTGTGTGACACTCGATCAAGATTTACAGTGGGACCATCGGGGTGACCTAGTTCTCCTAGTGCCCTTCCCGCGTTAACGTACTCTTCTGAATACCTTTCAACTTCTTTCTGAAGAACACCGAATGGATAAACTCTTCCGTTGCGGTTCTTAATTTCTCCTTGGAGAAACACTCCCTCAATGTAAAGGGTTTTCTTGCCATCTTTTTCCTCAGTAAGGATCTGGATGTCTTCGATGCTTTCAGTAATTAGTTTCATTGTTCTTCTGGAGTATCGCCTGTTGGTTCATCAAAGAACGTATTAGCTACGGTCTTCTTGTACGTATCAATCGTTTCTGATGCTTTAGCGTATAGAATGTCATCGATTTTATCGAGAGCATCTGCTCTTTTTTTGTCGGCAATTAAGTCAACAATATTTAGAACTTCAGAATCAAGTGGTTGATCAGACATAGTATAAGTACGGGTTATAATTTATTTATCACTTTTTTTATTTGCTGACGGAGAGGGTTTGGGCAAAGCTTTCATTTTTTCAATCTCTCTAGCAGTAGCATCGTCTGCCGCTTGTGCTTCTAACTCTGGAGCGAAAGCATCATTTTGACGATCCATCATATCGAAAGTATTCATGTCGGCAGGATTCATAGCAAGACCAGAGTCAATATCACCCTTGATCTGCTTATCCATTTCTTTCATTTCTTTCTCAGTCTGCTGTAGAATTTGACGACGGATGTAGTCAACTGAGAAATACTTACCAAGGAATGGATCCATTTGTGCTGCAACATTCACTCGTTGTAGCATCATTTCCTGTTCCTTTAGTTCGTTAAAGTGATTGTCGAATAGGAAGTCGTACTGGATGTGCTCTTCCATATCATCCCAATCTTCAGGAGCGATTACTCCCTTGAGGATAAGTTGGGTCTTGAGAATATCGTGGAAGAGTTCGCCAAATCTCTTACGTAAACGCCCGATGAACTTAGTGAACTTGAGCTCATCACGGAGGACTTCAGTGGTTTTACCGAGGTTGAATCCTTTGTTGTCGTCTGTGAGACGGGAAGGAGGAAGATTGAGGCTGTTATAAAGCTTCTTTTTAAAATACTCAACATCTTTGAGTTCGCCTAGGTTCTGTCCACCAGGCAAGGTGGTGATCTCAGTTCCACGTCCACCCTCTCTACGAGGCAACCAAAAATCCTCTAGCATACTCATGTGCTTTTTGTCGTCACGGATCTCTCCAGTGCTGGCATCGTACACTAGTTTGTTACGATAACGTGCCATCACATCACGTAGATATTGTTCTGCTTTGATCTTGGGTAAGTTACCTACATCAATGTAGAATATTCTACGTTCAGGAGCACGTGATAATCTGTATATAACAAGAGAGTCCTCAATCATTCTAAGTTGATTAAGAGACTTGATTGCTTTGTGTAGGAAACTTAGAGGAGTTTTTCTATTCAAATCTGTAAGACCTGAATTACACATAGCAATAGAATCTGCTGCTATCTTAATTCCGTTTGAAGAAGCAAAATCGTAGGTAGCATTTACGGTCATGGCGTTAGCATAACCTTTGGGGTTGTAAATATAATAATCAATAAAGTCTCCCCAGTCATATTCTAAAGCAGTTCCTCTTACTCCTTCAGAAGAAGCTTCGGGGTTATTAATTTTCTGCCTAACTTTACGAAGTTTTAGCGGATCAATATAACGAAGTTCGAGGATACCCCGCTTAGGTTTATCCAAGTCGATAACCTTGTGGTAATATGTACGACCATCGACGTACCAGCTTCTGATAATCTGGTGAGCATTCTTGTCGAAATTTAAAAGTTTTTTGACGTAGTTAAACTCGTCCCTAATCTTTTTCTTTACTCCAGAACTAACATCAAGATTAGAAAGTTCAATTTCTACTGGAGAATCGTCAGCATCACTGACGACAAATTCGTTAACGATTTCATCTACAGCAGAATCACACTCTGGGTGGAGTGCCATATCTCTGTAACGCTTGAGCAACTCATATTCGTTACGACCCTGTGATCCGTCAACATCCACATACGTGCCAAAATGACCCCCAGCTGCTACAGCTACGGAGTCATTTTGATTTGGCGGGATAGGAGATTGTCCCCTATCCTCGCCGCCTTTATTAATAATAAAACCAAACAGTTGACTCATTTCAATAGATCTATATTCCTATAGATCTATTTATTAGATCAAAGTTCGACTACTTTTTCAGTTCCGAATCTACCTGAAGAACCAGCCTCTAGGTTACTCGTCGTAGGAGCAGAAACGGTCCAGTAAGAATATTGGAACTCAACTGAGAACTCTTCGACCTGATCATTGCTATCATAAGCAAGATCAATCTGGGAGACATTAGTTGGGAAGGCATGTCTTAGAACATATTCTCTAAGAACCTGACCACCTTCAGCACCATGCTTCTCAAGTTGCTTGACACCAACAGTTGCCATGTAACCATCAGTTTCCTTGGTAGGAATGAAGTTAGGCGAGTAGTTGCCTTCATGAGTATTCATGGACTCCAACCATGATTCAAAGTAAGCACGGATCTTCATGTCCTTATCATTGAAGAATGTAGCAGTCCAGGTATCGAAGGTACGGTCACCAGCGATCTTGACAGTTCTACCACGGAAAGGAACTTCGATTACTCCTAGATTAGAAGCAGGTAGAGCAGCGGACTTACAAAGTACATTGATCAAATCTTTTTCAGTAGCGTCAGCAGGGACTCCTGTGGTGAGTCCCCCAGCGGGCCATTGAATATCAATGGAGAACATATTGGGCTTGACGCCTTGCCCAATATTAGTGATGAAATTGTTAATACGTGTTGCCATTGTTTTTTTCCTTTAATTTGTGTGTGAAGTGAATAAATTAATTATCAACCACCGATAACTTCACTGAAGGATACACCAGACTTGGTTGCCGTTAGAGTAACGGTAACATAGTTGATAGAACGTGTTGGCTTGATATAGATCTCAGCAACAAACTCGTTACGATCAACTACCGATGAGGTGTTATTCGTATCATCACAAACTACGAGGAAGTCGGTAACTCCTCTTCTTGCCTGAATTTCTGCCATGAATGAATTCAAAGCAGAGGTAAATCCAACTCTAGTTGTAGCATCGTTTTGCTCAAAGAGAACTCCTTTAGCAAGACCTTCTGCTCTTTTCTGTACAGCAAGGAACAAACGGCGAACGTTAATTCTGTCGAAAGCTGAAGGTGAAGCAAGAGCAGTCTTGTCACCGAAGAGCACAGTTCCAGTACCAGGAAGAGAAACAATAGGATTGATTCTTGATTGATACAGTTCGTCTCTATCAGACTGAGTTGGGTTGAATGCCATCTTAACGGCATTTCTTAGACCACCACGATTGGTGCCAGCAGGTGAGAACCAATCTTCTAGAGTGGCAGAAGCGGAAACACAGAGACCAGCAACGTCGCCGTTACAAGGAACCCAACGATACAGATCGTTGAAGCGGTCATACATGTACTTGTAACCACTATCAAATACAGCGTAGGAAGTAGATGCTAGGGCGTTGAAGAAGTTGATTGTGTTAGTCTTCTGAAGGGATCTCGTTAGAGCACCACCAGTGGTAGCAATCTGATTACCTTTATGGGCAGATAGGAAAGCGATACAGTCTTTTCTGTTTTGAGCAACTGCCATTACCGAACCTGCCTTAGATTTGGTGTCGGTCTCGCTTGCCATCGAACCACCCATAAGAACGAAGTCGATGACTGATTCTTCAGTCTCGGAGAATACTTCGTAAGCGTTATCAATTTCGCCAGCAGTGTAATCGTAGTCGTCTACACCATCAGCAAGATCGTTTGAGGTACCACCAGCGAGGGTGAACATACTTACACCAGCATCTCCAGAAGCTTGACCCCAAGCATCGCCAGCATCACTAGAAGAAGGGGCAATAGCACCGACAATTGTTGAACCAGTGAAGATGTATTCAGATCCAGCGTTGATAGCAGACTTATAATAGGTTGCTTGATTTTCAGAACCTCTGCCGTCAGATAGTTTCGAGAGATAGGTTAGACGCTCGATGACAGTACCAGCAGTACCAGAGATAGCACCAGTGCTGTCTACGATAGCAACGTGTAGTTCGTCATACTTAACACCACGATCAGCAGCATAAGCAGAAGTACCAGGACGAGGACCGATTGCCGAAAGAGCAACACCACCGACTGTAGTGTTTGACCACCAATCAGCAACAGCAGTAATAGAAGCGTCAGGATCAAGCGTAGAAACTGTTACAACAATATCAGTACCAGTTCCAGTGTCAGCACCAGCAAGAGTGATAGTATTGCCAACGGCATAACCATCGCCATCGGTTAGTAGGGTAACAGTTACTGAACCACCAACGCCAGTAGCTGCTCCACCGCCTTCTACTCCAGCATCATCAACGACAACTTGGAATGAAGCACCGCCAGCATCAGCGGCAGGTGTGTAAGTTCCAGGAGTTCTACCTGCTTCGGTAGCACCATCATGGGTGAATGTTCCTACTTCATTTCCATCTTCAACATTATCTAGAGTACTGATGAGAGTTAGTGGATCATCTAGAACAACACCAGCAACGCCAGCTGCCCAGGAAAGAACTTTGCCAGTTTTTGCTCCGCCACCATTAAGATTGAATGTGATTGTAGATCCTACAACGGGGGTGTTATCCCATCCATTGCCAAGAGTGATGTATTGATCAGCACCACGGTCAGCAACGATAACTCTTAAAGCATTGCCCCAAGATCCTGGGGTTTTAGCAACAAAGGTTTCGCCGCTTCCTAGACCACCCAACCAATCGGTAGAGTTTCTGACGTTTAGAGCAGCATTGCTGCCAGTGTTAGCGGAATTCGTGCCAGTCTCAGCACGGACAACAGCGAGTCTACCGCCGTAATTTAGGTATTCTGAAGCAACAAACCAATCTTCGGCATTAGCAGATGAAGGCTTGCCAAAAATGTTTAGTAGATCAGACTGACTGCCGATAGTTGTAATCTCTCCAACGGGTCCTCTAGCAAAAGATGTAGCAAAAGCACCAGTAATAGACTGGGTGTTTGTTACTACAGCAGTAGTGAGGTCGCGTTCCTTGATTACAATACCAGGCGAGATAAGACTTGCCATGTGTTTTTCTCCTTAAGGTATCCAGAGTTTAATCTAATATTATTTAGATTTTTGGACTCTTTGAGTGGGGAAACTCGACATGAACATTACCAATCTGGATAGTCCCACATCGAGGTAGTATCTCTCTTTTTCCTACTTTCTAGCACTCTTCTTACTGTACACAACTTACATTCGTATGAATATGCTGACTCTACTGTTGCCCTATTTTTCCTGGTCAGGTAGAAATCATCCATCAGACTTTTAGTTTTTCCACAAGCACGACAAGTCCTCTCCTTAAAGATCAAATGGTCTAGAGAAAATTGATCGTCAAATTTCATTAGTAATGATTCCACATGTACCCAACTTCTTCTTGAGTATCCCCATACCATACAGTACCATCTTGTACAAATCCTTCATCACCTTCCAATCCACTGGTAATGAAACCAAACGGTGCCATGTCTTGTTCAATTTGATTCTTTTGTTCATCATAGATACGCTGACGAATATCATTATCCGTCATCTCCTTGAAGTATTCCTGCTGAACCAACCAGGCAAAGATAACCATACACATTACTAGGTCATCATGGAATCCTTCATCGGCTTCAAAGGATTGTTTCTTTTGAATAAATGTAGTTAACTCATTAATAATATCATAGTCATTGAAGATAAGTTTGTCATCCTCAATGATCTGTTTGAGGTTAGCGCAACCAACCTTCTTCACGGTGACACTCATCTTGACACCTAGTTGTGTTTTAGAACCAGAGAATCCTTGACCAACAATTTGCCCAGCACGTCCTCTCATAGCACACATAAGAACGTTAGGATATTCTAGATCGAAATTTAGAATAGATGCTACTTGATCTCCAATATCATTAACTTCAATCATTGCCCAAGCATTGTTATATCCCCTAGCAACATCATTAATGACGCTAGGAAATATCATAGGTTTAATTTCGTTGTTTCTATATTTTGCTACTATGCGGTAGGGAACTGTTGTAATGTCGAATACAATAAAAGCAGAATAGTCTCCACCGATGCCACGACTAACGTCAACTGTCATTAAGTATTCATTTTTTTCTTTTGGTTTCTCGTATACATCCAATCCTTTACTTCTAGTAATTGGTTCTTCAAATACTAATGTCTTAAGTTTAGAAGCAGCGATTAGCGTGTCAACAGATCCCAGAAATTCACATTCAAATTCTTGAGTGAACTGTCTTGCTGACGTGTTTTTAATTGTCTCTTCTTTCCACTTGGCATCTCTACCAGGAACTTGAGACCAGTGTACTTCGTGATATGTGTAATCATTTCTCCCGCT
>Ga0208011_1000242_pt1 | contig 23336 bp, 9 predicted proteins | sample 7_EtaG_FD_184080 | JGI IMG/M metagenome (GOLD analysis project Ga0208011, IMG submission 184080) | Marine viral communities from the Subarctic Pacific Ocean - 7_ETSP_OMZ_AT15161 metaG (SPAdes) (version 2) | ecosystem: Environmental > Aquatic > Marine > Oceanic | place: Pacific Ocean | collected...
GATGCTGAAACAACAAATAGATCAAAAACCTTTACTTCTAGTGGAGTATCTACTAATACATCAATAATAACTTTTGTAGATGATCATAATTTCTATAATGGTGAAAAAATTTATGTTGGTATAGGTACAGAAGGAGTTGTAGATGGCACAAATACTATATTTACTAGTGGATATTACTATGTGAGTGTAGTTAATGTTAAAGATATTCAATTATGTGTAAACCTTCCTAATTTACATGTAGGGATTAATGAATCTATAAAATTTAATGGCGAAGCAGCAAGTGGAATTCATACGGTTACTCCAGCAAGTTTATATAAAAACGGAAGTTTAAAAAATCAAGATAATTTCAAAAGAATACTTAAAACACCAGAATTGGTAGATAATAATTCAGATATTAGTGGCCCAATTGGAGTATCTTTAAATGGAGTAGAACTTCATTCTCCAATATCAGAGGACTCTGTTTATTATGGTCCTCTTACTGATGTTGATATTTTAAATGAAGGTCAAAATTATGATGTAATTAACCCACCAAACGTATCAATTGCTGATACTTATGGTAGTGGTGCAGTAATTAATGCAAATTTCTCAGGAAGTATATCTGATATTGTTTTAACTTCAAGGGGATTTGATTATCGTGAAACTCCATCAGTTTCTATAGTTGGAGGAAATGGATCGGGTGCGATATGTGAAGCTAAGATGCGAGGATATACACATTCAGAAACATTTACTGATTTTAACGTACAATTGGTCGATCCTGGTAGGATTGATAGGTCACATAAGTTCCTAGATGGAGAGGAGGTGACCTATATTGCCTCTGGAACACCAATTGGTATAGGAAATACCCAAGTTGGTTTTGCGACTGATAGATTGGCATCTGGAACCACTTATTACATTGCTAAACATTCTACAACTTCTTTTGGATTAGCAATATCCAAAAGTGATGCCCTTAATAAAATCAATTTAATACATTTTAATCAATTTGGAAATAAGAGTCATGAATTTAGATCTAGAAAAATTAGAAATATAATTGATAGGATTGTTATTAACGATTCTGGTAAATCTTATTCTAATAAAAAGATTACGGTACAATCACAAGTATATCCACCAATAAATGCAAAGGATCTATTTAAAACATATGTTGGAATTAATACATTTGATAATTATGTGTATGCAAGAAATCATAATTTTAACAATAAGGATATTGTAAGTTATTCTAGTTCCAATACAGTAATTGGTGGTTTATCTGCAGGAGATTATTATGTTACTCTTATTGATGAAAATAGATTCAAATTGAGTAGCAATGAAACAAATTATGATAGAAATATTTTTGTTGATTTGAATAGTATTGGAGTTGGCACTCATACATTCAAATATCCTGATATTGCAGTTAATATTGGTGGTGAAGTTGGAATTGGTACAACTACATCAATAGAATCATACTATAATGCTGATGCATATGCTGAAGTACGGGGTGGTATTGGTAATATATTTGTTGAGTCTGGAGGATCAACTTATGGTGTTGATAATACTATCAATTTCCTACGTAGACCAAAAATTACATTATTGACAGGAAAAGATGCAATTTTAAATCCAATTGTTGATAGTACAGGAAAAATAGGTGCTGTTGCTATATTGAATAAAGGTAGTGAGTATACTACTCCACCAGAACTTAGAGTTACTGAAGTTGGTGCATCCTCTGGTCAATTTGCCAAACTAAGAGCAGTCATTAGTAATGGTGAAATAGTTGATGTTGATATTTTAGATCCAGGTATTAATTATAATTCTACTGATACAGTTATTACTGTTGTTCCAGCTGGAGAATCTGCCAAATTTAGTGCAAATGTTTATGAATGGAAATTAAATTCTGTTTCACAATATTCAAATATTTTAAGTGATTCAACTTATAGGGATATTATACAAGTTGGAACTGGAAGTATACTTAAAGGAAATAAAATTTGCTCATTCTATCCAGGAAATTATTATAGAAAACTTCTAGATGATCATATTGAAGATATTTCTGGTGTTTTAAAGGAAAAAACTCCAACTTCACACTCTAAAATTATTGGTTGGGCATATGATGGAAATCCAATTTATGGACCAGTTGGAGAGGTGGGTATTGGATTGACTTATATGCAATCTAGTTATGATATTGATTCTATAAGTGACAGTGGATTACGACCTGCACAATCCAAGTATTCACCTGGATCTTTTGTTCAGGATTATGTTTATAATTCTAGTGGAGATTTGGATGAATATAATGGAAAATTTGTAAAAACTCCAGAATATCCAAATGGAATATATGCATATTTTAGTACTATTGATAAAACTTTAACTCCAAATACTGTTCCAACATTCCCTTATATAACAAAACAACATCGTAATAAAACAGATTTATTTAATTATGATGTATTGATGAATCAATCTGATAATTTTCTTAATAGTGGAAAGTATAAGAGAAATGTAACCCATCTTGGATTGAATGATCCATTTAGAACATATCCCTTATTAAGTGATTCTTTAGATTCAAATGCAGAGATTAGAGTAGATTCTTTGAATTCTGGAAAAGTATCGAAAATTATTGTAAATGATGGTGGAGAATCTTATAAATCTGGAGAATTAATAGGATTCAACAATAAGAGTATTTCTGCTAGTATTGATGAAGTCTATGGTAAAAATATCATATCTGTAGAGACATCTGATACCATTATTGATGACTTAAAATTCTCTGTAGTTGATGGTAAAGTTACAGGACTCTCTACCCTTCCACATGGTCTTACTGATAAAGATATTATAGAAATTTCAGGTATAACATCTTCCCTTTATACAAATATAGAAGGATTTAGAACAATTGGTGTTTCTTCAGTAACATCTGGATTAACTTCTTCTATGGTAAATTCGGGAGTAACTACATTTATTGCGTTACATGATTCTACTCTCAGTAAGAAATTTGATATTAACGATGTAGTTCAAGTAGAATCTGAGCAATTACAAGTTATTGCACATGATGATTACAATAACAGATATAGAGTTACTAGGGGTTATAATGGAACTACTGCATCTGGACATGGTTCTGGAGCAATTGTCTATAGACTTGAAACTGAATTTACGTATGATGTTCCAGAAAAATTAGAGAATAAAAACATAGAATTCCCCAAAATTCAGTATTTTGAGGGAGTAAAATCTGTAGGACTTGGTAGTGTTTATACGGATGTTGTGGTTGGATATGCTGGTAGTGTTGCTATTAAGAAATCTATACCACCAAGATCAATATATCTACCAAATCATAAGTTTAAAACTGGTGATGTTTTATCATTTGTTTCTATTGGATCTACCGTATTTGTTTCAGGAACAGATGCATTGACACCTGCTGTTGATTTATCTACTTATGGAAATCTATATTGTGTAAAACTCAGTGATGAATTTATTGGTGTATCTACACAAAAAGCAAATTATACTACAACACATAGTTGGTTTACTGTAGTTCAGAGCTCTGGTGGGGATAATAATAGTTTAGAAGTCGTTACTGATAACGTTAATGGCCGTCTAAAGAAAGTAAGTGCAACAGTAACTACTGATTCTAATCATTCATTAACAGTTGATGATAATGTGAGATTGGATATTTCTCCAAATAAAGCACAAACTATTGACCTTAGATTTAATAGTGATATTAGGAAATTAGTTACGAATCCAGTTACTATTGCATCTACAGGAATTGGAACAATTACGGATGAAATTACAATTGCGAATCATGACTTTAATACGGGAGATATCGTTGTTTATAATTCATCAACTCCTGCAACACCATTAGTTGATGATGGAGTTTATCATGTTATAGATGAATCTGATAATACGATACGTCTTGCGGAAACAAAGTATGATGTTAATTTATTCCCATACAGTTATATTGGAATAGGAACTACTGGTGGAGATCCTCATACATTTACTAAAATAAATCCAAGAATTGAATTATATCAAGGAAATACAGCTGAGTTTCTAGTATCAGACACTAGTTTGGATGGATATAATATTGCTTTCTATAGTGATGAAAACTTTAAAACTAGATATGATTCTGGATTAATTTCTAGAACAGGTGTAATCGGTGATGGATTAACTGCTAAAATTAGTGTTTCCCTTGGAAGTTCCATTTCGGATAAGTTGTATTATAGAGTTGAAGGTAAAGAATTAAATTACACTAAAACTTATCCATCTGCTGCTCAGAGTGATGTTATAAGATCTTCAGAACTTGAAATAGTAAATTCTAAATTTAATAAAATTCATAGAGTTACTGGAGTAGCAAATACTACTTTCACATTTAATATGGTTGGTAGTGGAGAAACTACATTATACAATAATCTTGGTTTTACGAGTGCGTTTTATGCAACAGATTCTAGTTCTACAATGGGTGGAGTTTATTCGATTAAGATTGTTAGTGCTGGTGAAAAAGTAAATAAATTACCAATTATAACTTCTATAGGAACAACTACTGGTAAAAATGCATTGTTTACTGTTGAATCTCTTGATATTGGAAAGGTAGATGATACTGTTGTTCATAAGCAAGGATTGGAATTCTCTAGAGATAAGACAATTCAACCAAAGGCTGACAGTAATATAATCCTAGAATTGAAGGATGTATTTACATTAAAATCAATTGGTGTGACAACTGGAGGAACAAATTATACTTCATCTCCAGTAACTATTGCTATTGGTAAACCTTCGGTTGTAACAAGAACCAATTTAGTTGGAAATGCAGTTGATAGTGTTGATATACTTTCAAATGAAAGTGGATTGTCGGATTCATTAAGAATTATTCCTACTGTCAATTCTAATGGTATTCAAGTTACAAGTGCTACAACCAGTTCAACTCAAATTGTTACTTTGGGATTGAGAGGACCAGTTAATGGATTTGATGCAAATAATCCATTCCCATTTGCTGTTGGTGATAAAGTTTTTGTTGAAAATGTAAAAGTAACAGAATCGGATGTTGATGGATATAATTCAAGTGATTATGATTATAAGTATTTTACTCTTACTGGAATTAATACTACTGGTGGAACGGAAAGTGTAGCATATTCTATTGCTGGTATTGGGAGTACTGGGGGAACTTACAATAGCGGTGTAAGTAATTTTGGTAGAGTTGTAAATGTAGAAGATTTAGCATCATATTCTCCAACTTTTGAGAAAACTTCATTCTTTGAAAATGAAACTGTTAGGGTTCCGAATAAGAATATATTTGGTTATGTTGCTAAAAATGGTTGGGATCCTGAGGCCCAGACGTTGAAGTTATACAATGTAACTGGAGAATTTGGTGAAAATGATACAATAGTTGGTGATATTAGCAATAATAAAGCAGGTATTGGCGCAATATTCTCGTTTGATTTTAATTTAGATGTTGATAGTACAGTTGAGAATGTTAATGAATGGAAGGATGATGTCGGTAAATTGAATTTAGATATACAAAGAATTCATGATAATGATTATTATCAAAGATTCTCTTATGCAATTAAAGGTGAAAATATTCCATATTTGACATGGAAAGATCCCATTAATAGTTTAAGTCATACTTCAGGATTTAGAGGATTCTCCAATTTAGGAATTACTTCAACAGGTGCATTAAGTACAAAGTCTGATTCTCAATTAGATTTGAGTGTAACACTCAGTAGTGAAGCATCCGTATGGGAAAGATGGTATTATGACGATGTTACAGAAGAAACTGACGATTCAAGTTTATCAAAAATTGTTAAATTTGAGAATAGAATAATTACAAAATATAATGAATCACGAACCAATAAAGTTTTATTGATAGATGATATTAGTTCTCAATTTAATGGTATTACAACTTCTGTTGGTGGTGGAATTATTGGATTGAGCACTTTTGCTGCATATACTACTGGTGATAGATTATTCTATAAAGATTTCAATCCTGCAACTGGTATTGATACAAGCACATATGAAATTAATATTCCTAGACATGAATTTAATACTGGGGAACGTTTACGTTATACTCCACATACTGGATCAATTGGTATAGGAACCACAACAGTTCCTGGAGTTGGTTCTACAAATATAATGCCTACAGATGTTTATGTAATTAAAATAACTGACGATAAATTTAAAGTTGCTGTTGCTCGATCTTTTGCTTCTGCTGGTGCTGCTGTTACATTTACTACTGTTACTGGTATTGGAACTATACACAATTTGCAAGTTCCTACAGAAGATGCTTCAATTAGAAGTGTGATAACTGTTGATAATGTTATTCAGAGTCCAATTGCAATAACTACTGCAATTAGTGTTAATTTGACAGGACCAGTTGGTATTAATACTAATTTTGTTTATTTGAATAGTGTTGCTGATATTTCAGGTAAATCTTTAATTAATATCAATCAGGAAATACTTAAAGTTAGTTTAGTGGGTGTTGGATCCGCAAGAGAGTTGGATGTCCTTAGAGCACAAATGGGAACTGTTGCTGCAGCACATACTGTTGGAGCAGCAGTAACTGTCATTAAAGGTGATTATAAGGTAGAAAATGGTAATATCTATTTTGCCGATGCTCCTTATGGCCCTGCTGGTATTGGATCATTAACAAGTCAATCAACATTTGCTGGAAGATCATATTATAGATTAGACTATACTTCCAATAAGATAATGGATGATATATCTGATCGTTTTGATGGTGCAACTGATAAGTTTGATTTAACTACTAATGGTGCAGAAATGTCTGGAATAACTAGTAGTTTTGGTATGGTATTGGTTAACAATATCTTCCAAAGACCAGATGTAGATGAACTTAGTGGAGAATCAAGTTCGGATTATTCACTTGTGGGTACTGGTAAGACAATTGATTTCACTGGAACATCTGCAAACAAGGATCTTCCTAAAGGTGGTATAATTAATGAATTTGATGTTGGAATAGGTAGTGGATATCAATTACCAAGGCAAGCACTTTTGGATGTTGTTATTAATAGCAATACTGGAACAATTTCTACAGTAGGAATATTAACTGGTGGTTCTGGATATCTTAGTGCTCCAATGGTTTCCATTGCTTCTACAGATAGGCATTTCTCTCATAGTTTCGTATCTGCAGCAAATAATGCAGTAAATGGATCATTAACACCAACAAATGCGGAATATACATCATCAACTGGTATGATGGTATTAACTATACCAGGTCACACCCTTACTACTTCAAATACTGTTCAGTTTACTAACAATTCTATAACAATGAGTTGTTCTAGGGACAATTATACCACAAATCATACTTATCCAAGAACTACTGATCCTGTTGCTGGTGTTGCAACTGCTATTTTAGCAACTAGTGCAAATACAGTTACAGTTTTTGTTGGACTTGGTTCTGGTACTGATGCCGTCCTTACTACTCACATAACAGATGGATCGGTTTCTTGGGTTAATATAACAAAGGCAGGTACTGGATATACATCAACTGGTATAGGTGGTTCTACTGGATTTGCTGTTGTTGATATTCCAAAACCATATAAAAATATTGCTTTATCTGGTGGAAGTGGATCAGGTGCGGCAGTTGATGTTGTTGTTGGTACTGGTGGAAGTATTGTTGATTTCAAACTTTCAAATCGTGGCATGGGTTATGAAATTGGTGAACAATTGGAAATTATTAATCTTCCATTCCAAGCAGGTATTGCAACAAGTAGATTCAATGTGACAATCAGGAACAAATATCAAGATAAATTTGCTGGTTGGTGTTTTGGTGAATTGATTGAATTGGATGATTTTAGTAATCTATTCAATGGATATAGAAAATCATTCTTAATTACTCGTACAGGTGCTGCTGGTAAAGAGTATTACAGTGTTGTCGCTAAAGATGGATCTGGAATTATTCTTGCAAATAATCTTTTCTTATTCTTAAATGATATTTTACAAATACCTGATAGAGATTATGAATTTAGTGGAGGAACAAGAATATCATTCAAAGAAGCACCAAAAACTGGAAGTAAGTTTAAATTCTATCTATATGCTGGTTCGGAGTTGGATTATGCCGAAGTAGATGTTGATGAGAGTGTTAAACCAGGGGATGAATTGAAACTTCAAGCTGGAATTAATAGTATAACTGGTGGAAGAATTTCTGAACAGGATAATAGAATTATCTATGAATTAATTGCTGCAGATACCGTAGAAACACAAACTTATTCTGGTATTGGTATTGTTACAGATCCTGCTGCCAGAAGACCAACAATGTGGAGAAAGCAGACAAATGATATGCTTATTGATGGTGTAAAAATTTCTAAGGAGAGGAATTACTTAGAACCACAGATATATCCAACAACTGGAATTATTAAATCAGTTTCTAATACTGATGGTACAATATGGGTAGAAGATTCTTGGTTATATGATCATGTTGATGAACTAGATCAAGATATTAATAATGTTCGTATTGTTGGGTTGGGAACAACTGCAGTATCCGAAGTAATTGAAAAAGTTAGTTATAATGGAGATTATGGAACAATCGTTGGTATTGGAACAAGTGCAGTAGGAATAGGTACTACTACTTCACCTGCACTTTATTTTGATCTTAAGGTTGCTTCGGAAATATTTGCAGATGTTCCGAATGACAATCAACTTAAAATACCAGGAATTGGTACTGGTGGATATTTTACAATAAAAGGTACCCATATTGGTCCTGGAGTAACTGGTATCGTCACACATACAAGTGAAGTAGTTTCAGTTGGAAATACTTTCTTAGATAATGTGTATTACGCAGCTACTGTGGTTGGTATGGGAGCAACAACTCTTAGAGTTTTTGCTAATATTACTTCTTTATCTGGAATAGATACATCTATAATATCAGATGTTGTGACGTGTGGATCATATAGTTGGGGTTCTTTGAGTGGTAGTAGAGATTTTAGTGCAAAATCTTATACATTCCACAATCAAAATGGTTTAATTGGGATCCAAACTTCTGCTCAGGTCATACGAGATGTCCAATTAAAGGTTAAGTATACTTAACCTGGTATAAATATTCAAAAAAACACTAGCAATGCCAGCAATAATAACTGACCAATACAGAATACTGAATGCTGAAACGTTCGTTGACAGTTTTGTAGGTATTGGTACAACAGGTAATAATAACTATTACACATTTTTAGGTCACCCCCAACCTAAGAACATCAATGTTCCAAAATATGGAGATGCTAATTGGGATAGTAAGATTCCTGATCCTAAAGATAATTTCGATCAAGAAAGTTTATACTATGATAGTATGCTTTTTTTGAAGAAGGTAACTGAAAATGACGTAAGAAGAGTAATTAAGAGGATTGATTGGCAATCTGGTACATCATATGACATGTATCGGAATAACTATGAAATTGATAATAAAACACCACAAACAAAATTTTCAACATTATATGAATCAAATTATTATGTTCTGAACTCAGAGTATAAGGTTTATGCTTGTGTTAATAATGGATCTAATAAAGATTATCCACTTGGGCAAAAATCACAATATGAACCAACCTTTGTAGACACAATTCCACGACAAGCAGGAAATGGATCTGATGGATATTGGTGGAAATATCTTTATACTATTGCTCCTGCAGATATTGTTAAGTTTGCTACTAATAAGTACATACCTCTTCCTAAAAAATGGGGTGATACAACCACAGCAACCGTTAAAAATGCTTCAATAAATGGAAAAATTGAAGCAGTTATAGTCAAAGAAGTTGGTAGTGGATATCAAATTGATGATGGTACTACATCAAATTCAACTGGAACTATTTCAAATATACCTATTGTTGGTGATGGATCAGGTGGTCAAGTAGCAGTAAAACTCAATAGTGGTATTGTTGAGAGTGTTGAAATGGTAGCAGGTGGAACTGACTATACTTATGGAGTGGTTAGATTTGAAGATGGAGTAGCAGGTGGAGGTAAAGAAGTAAAAGGTGGATCTGGTGGAGAATTTGAAGTTATAATTCCACCAAAAGGTGGCCACGGTTCAGACATATATCGTGAACTTGGTGGTTATAAAGTTATGGTATATTCCAAGTATGATAATAACGTTGCAGATGCTCCAGATTATGTTGTTGGTAATGATTTTTCTCGTGTTGGATTAGTTAGAAATCCTCTTGTGTATGGTGGAACACAGCTACTAAATAGTACGACTGCCACTAATCTTGGCGCATTAAAACTAAAACCTTCTCCTGGTACAGCGAGAACGGATGATGTTATATTTGTCAAGAACTCTCAGATTACTCAAACAGTCGGAGTTGGTTCTACAGCAGTTGGTTATGTTGCTTCTTGGAATCCAGATACTGGAGTTTTGAGATATTATCAACCAGTTGGATTTTCAACTTTATCCCAATATTCATATAAGAAATTGGATTTTGTTGGAGCAGCAGCAACAGTTAATGGTGGTACTGGTGGAAATCTTTGGCCTGATATTACTTTTGATAATGTAAGTTCTACCAAAGTTGGTGGAAAAGATGTTGATTTAGGACAAACCTTTGTTGATGGTAAAGCACCTCCAGATGTTAAAAAATATTCTGGTGATATAATCTATATTGATAATAGATCATCAGTCACCAGGTCTTCCTCACAGAAAGAAGAAGTAAAAATCGTAGTAGAGTTCTAAAAAATGACACAGAATACTAATTTAAATGTCTCTCCATATTTTGATGATTTCAATGAGGATAAGAACTATAATAAAGTTCTATTTAAACCTGGATTTCCAGTTCAAGCGAGAGAATTAACAACTCTACAATCGATTCTTCAGAATCAGATAGAAAGATTTGGTCAACATTTCTTTAAGGAAGGTTCGATAGTAATTCCTGGTGGAACATTTTATGATGATAGTTATTTTGCGGTAAAGATAGATCCAAATTTCCTGAATATACCAGTTCATAATTACACAAAATATCTTGTAGATAATAATATTGAGATTGAAGGTGAAACTTCTGGAGTAAGAGCAACTGTAGTTAATAGATTGATTGCACCTGAATCTACTGCAGGTTATGATACATTATATGTAAAATATTCAAAATCTGGAACTGATGGAGTTACCAAAACATTCCAAGATGGTGAAAATTTAGTTACTTTATCAAATATTTCTTATTTGAATACAAGTATTGCTGCGAATAGTCAATTCGCCAGATGTGTTATATCTGAAGCTTCTAAAACTGGATGTTCTTTCTCTGTTAGTGAGGGTGTATTCTTTATTAGAGGATATTTTGTTAAAGTTCCAGATTCTACTGTAATTTTAGATCAATATACCAATTTACCTAGTTATAGAGTTGGTTTACTTATTAACGAAGAAGTAGTACGTGCTTCATGTGCCAATTCTGATCTTTATGATAATGCTAAGGGATTCTCCAATGAGGCTGCTCCTGGTGCTGATAGATTTAAAGTCTCTGCTACTTTACATAAGAAAGAACTTACAGATAAGAATGATTTAGACTTTATTGAATTATTACGTGTTGAGAATGGAATTGTAAGGAATATTGTAACTAGAACACAGTATAATATCATTGCAGATGAACTTGCAAGAAGAACTTATGACGAGTCTGGAGATTATTATGTTAAACCTTTCTCTATTGATGTAAGAGAGTCGTTGAATGATAGAGTTGGAAATAGAGGAATATATTTCTCCAATCAACAGACTCAAAATGGAAATACACCATCAGATGATATAATATCACTTCAGGTATCCCCAGGAAAGGCGTATGTAAGGGGTTATGAGGTCGATAAAATATCTACTTCGTCTATTGATGTCGTCAAACCAAGAACGACCAAGTTAAAGGAGAATGCAAGTACTCCTATAAGAATTGGAAATTACGTTGATCTTGAGAATTCTTGGGGATCACCTACTATTGGATTCTCTACAAGTGTAAAATTACTTGATAGAAGATGTAAGGATAATGGAGAAGCACATGGAGATTCTATTGTTGTTGGTCAAGCAAGAGTATTTGATTTTAATCAGAAGAGTATATCTGGAGTTTCTACAACTACTCATGAGGCACGTCTGTATGACATTCAGACCCACACAAAGGTCTCATTAGGTGCAACCATAGCATCTGTGCCAAATAGCGCACAAATTAAAGGAAAATATAGTGGATCTGTTGGATTTGCAACTGCTGCAAGTACGGATACACAATTACTCGTTATGAGTGATGTTAGTGGTCAATTCCAGTTAAATGAACCAATTTTAATCAATGGAAATGATACTGGTAATAATATTACTGAAGTTACTGATTGGTCATTTGATGATATAAAAGCACTTAATAGTGAGGCTGGTATTGGTGCTGGAACTTCTACTTTTGCTGCTAACTTATTATTAGATCGTAGAAAAGGTGCATTTAATGAAGGAATTGAATTTCAGTTTACAAATACTAGTGTTCAAAGTGGTGGTGTATCAGACTTTAGCGGACTTGTTAAAGTTGGTGATATTATAAATTATTCTCCTGCATCTGGAACTACTGTCTACAATAGAGTATCTGCTGTTAATGGATCAACTCTTACTATCGAAGCAGTATCCAATGTTGATGGAGTATGTAGTGGAGTCTTGTCAGGTGGTACAACCCCAACTGGTGTAGATGTTCTTATCCCTTCCATTAAACAAGGTGATAATCCTGGATTTAGAATGAAGTTGCCACATAATTATGTGTCGTCTATTAATATTCTTGATAGTTCTTATATTGTAAGAAAGCAGTTTACTAATGTTACTATTAGTTCGGTTGCTTCTCATACTTTCCAGATAACTGCTCTTTCAGATAATGCTGATTTATATTTTGAACCATTTACAGAACAAAACTATACTTTAACTTGGAGTACTGGAGAAAAGGAAATAGTTAGAGAGTCCCAAGTTACAATTAGTGCAAATTCCAAAGAACTTGAAATTAAAACTCTTTCAAAAACAGGAACAGCAACTCTTACTGCTTCTGTAAGAAGAAGTAAACTTTCATCTAAGGATAAAGATTTAGTAAGATGTGCTAATCTTCTCATCACAAGATCAAATGATACTTCATCTGGTATTACTACGTTTACCAAGAATGATGGTTTAACTGTAAATGCTGTCTACGGAACGAGAGTACAAGATGATGAAATTTCATTAAATGTTCCAGATGTAAGTAGAATATTAGGAATATTTGAATCTACAGATGGTACTGATCCCGATGTACCATTAGTAACTGTGTCAACTCAATCTGATACGTTTACTAATAATGTATTAGTTGGTGAAGAGTTTATTGGTGCTACTTCTGGTGCTGTTGGTCGTGTAATATCTGTTGTTAATGGTACAACGTTACAATTTGTTTATGAAAATGAAAATACCTTTGAATTGGGTGAATCATTTACATTAAAAACTGCAGGTATTTTGGCAACAATTTCTGCTTTAGTTAAAGGTGACACAAATATCACCAATAATTATAAGTTAGATGATGGACATAGAGAGGAATTTGCTGATTATTCAAGAATTGTAAGAAAGAAAGGTATTGCGGCACCTTCAAGAAAAATAAGAATCATTTATGATCACTATACAAATAATGAAGGTAGTGGAACTCTAGAAACAGTTAATAGTTATACTGGATTGGATTATTCAACGGAAGTACCATTTATTATTGATAACTGGGCATCGGATTTTCTAGATTTAAGACCAAGAGTTGCAGCATATAATACAAGTAGTGGAGATTCACCATTCTCATTTGCGAGTAGGAACTTTAGTAATTCTACTTCAGAAACAGTAGTTTCTAATAAGAGTGTTATTGTTGATTATAGTTACTATCAAGGAAGAATTGATAGATTATACTTAACAAAGGATGGATTATTTGAAGTTAAGAAGGGAAGTCCAGCTGATAGACCAAAAACACCATTACCAAATGATGAAGCAATGGAAATTGCTGTCATTTCATTGGAACCATATATTCGTAATGCTACTGCTGAAAGTGCAGTAAAAACAATTCCACATAAGAGATACACCATGAAAGATATTGGTGGTCTTGAAAATAGAATTAAAAATCTTGAAACATACACCACACTTTCTCTTCTTGAAACAGATACGAAAAATTTATCAGTTAAAGATCCTAATACTGGATTGGATAAATTTAAATCTGGATTCTTTGTAGATAACTTTAGAAATCATGCTTCTCATAATTTGACTGGTGAGTCTAAATTTGATATTGATATGTCAACTGGTGAAATGAGACCAAGATCAACTGAAAGAAATGTTAAGTTGATGTTTGAAACTGTTAGTACTTTGGCAAGTCCATCTACTGCAGATTATCGTTGGGTAGAAGATTTTGCGGATGCTAATGTTACAAGAAATGGTCCTGCTGTTAGTCTTAAGTTTGATGAAGTTGAGTTCCTCAACCAACCATTAGCAACAAGAACTGAGAACTTAAATCCATTCCATATTGCACTATTTGCAGGAACAATCACACTTAATCCTGAATCTGATTTCTGGATTGAAGAAGTTCCATTGGGATCTCCTGAAGTATTCAGAATTGATTCACCATTCAACGCAATTGCAGATCTTCTTGGTGTTGAGGATCGTGAAAATGGTGGAATGGGGGCATCGTATTGGAATTCTCATGAGCAAACTTGGACTGGAAGGGAAGTACTTGATGAAGAAGTTGTAGATAGGGAAGTAATTTCCAGAGACGTGGAGAGTATGCGTGGAAGAGGAAGAAGGGAGATTACTACAACTGTTCTTAATGAAGATATTTTACAAACTGTCAAACAAACGGGAATTGAAAAAACATTTAATTTTGATTTAAGTGTTGGACAAGAAACCATAGACCTTGGTAAGAAAGTTATCGGAGTCGATGTTCTGTATAATGTCAGAACAAGGAATGTTGAGGTTATTGGTAAACGATTAAAACCAAATACAAGATATTATGTCTTCATGGAAAATGTTGACATGACTAAGTATGCTATTCCAAAACTTCTACCAATAACAATGGTGAGGGGATCTTTTGCACCAGCTGATATTGTAGATAGTACAACTCCTGCAGGTACTGGAGTTGCAGGTATTAGATTTAGAGCAGCAACATCTAATCATAAAGAAGGTAAATTTAACGATCCAGATGAAGTGGTTACGATATTACCATATCCTTTACCTGGAACTACACTTCCTGGAAGTTATTCCAGTACAAGTTCAGTATTGAACGTTGATACTGCTGGTCTTGCAATGCATACTACACCTGATCATCTTGGTTGGGTTAAGCAAGGTATGAGTTTGGTTAATACTCAAGGAAGTGCTGAATGTACAATTGATGAACTTAAATTGGTGAGTGATGAAAAAGGAGATTTGATTTTCTCTTTACATATTCCTGATCCTACTATTGCAAGCAATCCTAAGTTCCTTACAGGTACTAGTACAATTAGATTATCATCTAGTGCAACAAATGCTGCAGTTTTAGATCCAGGTGAAAGTTCTGCAGAAGCAAATTATCTTGCTACTGGACATGCACAAAATACAACTGAGCAAACTTTAGCTATTAAATCTGCTCACATTGAACGGAAACAAGTAGGTTCTGATCAACCTGTAACTAGAGTTACTCAAGATCTTCTTGAGGATCAAGTTAGAACACGTGTTCATGACACTGGATGGTATGATCCACTTGCACAATCATTCTTAGTGGAAAGAGATAGATTCCAAGATGGAATATTCATAACTGGTGGTGACCTCTTCTTTAAGAAGAAAGATAATACTGCTCCAGTAACAGTTCAGTTGAGGACTATGAGAAATGGAACTCCAACTACAACTATTGTTCCATTTGGTCAAACTCAAATAGATTCGGCTGATGTTAATCTATCAGATGATGGTAGTGCTGCTACTAATTTTAAATTTGAGACACCAGTATATTTGCAGGCTGGATATGAATATGCAATAGTATTAATTGCTCCTACTGAGAAATATCTAACATTTATTACTAGAATGGGTGAAGAAGATTTGGTTCTCCAATCAGTAAGTAATAGACAACCATATTTGGGATCGCTATTTAAGTCACAGAATAGTTCAACATGGACTCCAAGTCAATACGAAGATCTTAAATTTAAACTTAATAAAGCAAAGTTTGTAACTAATACTCCCTCTAGTGTTATCTTCTATAATACTGAATTACCTCTAGGTAAAATTAGAAAACGTAATCCAGTTATTGGATATGCTAATAGAGCAGCAGTATCGATAGCAACAACTACTAAAACGTTTACTGAGGGACATGAATTCTTACAAGGAACTAATACTGGAAGACTTTTTAAAGCAGCTGGTCCAGTAAGTCTTGGTACAACTACTATGACATTAATGTCAAATACTGGTATTGGTTTAACTAATGGAACCTTTACTGGAATAGGATTTAGTGCTCTTAGTGGAGATGGAACAGGAGCACAAGGAACAGTAACTGTTGCTGGTAATCTAATAACTTCTATTAATATAACTGCTGGTGGTAGTGGGTATGTTGCAGGTGATCCCCTTCTTATGAATAATGTAGGTGCCGAAGGTTCTGGTGTAAGAACAGTCGTTGCCATTTCTTCTTTGACTAATTATCTTGTTATGGATGAGGTTAATAACAAATTTGTAGATAATGTAGATTTAACTTATGTTGATGGTAATGGTGCTCGTAGTACTATTGCTAATTCTAATATTACTGGAGTTGCTTCTGACACATTCAGAGATGGATATACATTGATGTTTGATCATAGAAATCATGGTATGCATTCAAGTCAAAATAAACTTAAGATTGTAGATTTCGGAAGTGATATTGCCCCAACGACTTTATCATCAAATGTTGATAATGATTCGACGACATTGGCAGTTGCTGATGGTGCTGCATTTGCTACTTTTGAAGGAACTGCAGTTGGAGCAGGTCAAACTGGATACTTAAAATTAGATAAAGAAATTATTTCTTATAATAACATTTCTGGAAATGATATTACTATTAATACTAGATCAATTGATTCTAGTTTGAAATCCAATCATGCAGCAAATGCTTTTGTTCATAAGTATGAATTTAATGGAGTTTCTTTAAGGAAGATTAATGGAGAACATAATATTGATCCTAGAGAAAAAACATTTGATAGTTATCATGTTAGGATTACAGATAATAGTAAATCATTCAATGTGACAAGATCTGGTGGTGGTGATACTCTTCAAGTATCTCAAAATATTCCGTTTGAAGTTATTGATCCAAGAGTAAGTACAATTACACCAACTGGTACAAGTATCACTTCAAGGATTAAGACAACTTCTGGAACAAGTATGAGTGGTAATGAGGCTTCATTTATCGATAAAGGATATGAAAATGTTGCTCTGAATAAATTAAATTACTTAGATAGTCCAAGAATTGTTGCTTCCAAAGTTAATGAATATGGAATACTTAAGAATCAGAGGTCATTTGCACTTGAGATGACATTAACAACTGATAAAGAAGATGTTTCACCTATTGTTGATTTAGAGACAGCAAATATTATTACTATGAGTAATCTTGTCGATCAACCAATTTCTGATAATAATTGGGAAACTGATAGTAGACCAAGAGTTTCAGGAATGGATCCAAATAATGCAATTTATGAAACTAAAAAGATTGCACTTGAATTTACATCCAATTCACTCTATGTTCAACTTGATGGTAATAGAGAAAACGGAGCAAATATTCGTGCTTTCTATAAACTCTACAGATTGGATGGAAATGAGTCAACTTCTTATATTCCATTCAATGCAAATGGTTTACCTGATAAAGAAGTAAATACAAATAATAATAGAAGAGAATTTAGTGAGTATAAATTTACTGCTGAAAATACTCCACAATTTAATGCATTTATGATTAAAATTGTTATGACTTCTACGAATCAAGCAACACCACCAAGAATTAAAAACTTTAGGTCTATTGCATTGAGATCGTTCAAAATTGACGGATAATGAATAATTTTGTAAAGGTAAAGTCCGAGGTTTCCTTAGTAAGGGATATGGATTCTAATGCCATAGTAAATCAAAATAAAAGTGAATTTGATAAGTTCATACAATTATCAGAGACAAAATATAGAGAAAAGCAGAGTTTAGAACAGGTGAAAACTGATTTAGACTCCTTGAAAACTGAAATGGAAGAGATAAAAACTCTTTTAAAGCAAATGGTGAGTAAATGATTTATAAATACCTCAAGGTAGATTTTAACTGATTTAATAATGGCAGCATACGTTAACAATATAGTAATTGATGCTGGGGCTGATTTTAATCAGACTTACACACTTGAAGATAATAATAGTGCTCCTTTGGATTTAACAGGGTATACAGGTGATGCAAAGATAAAGAAGCATCCAGCTTCTTTAAACGATACTGCAACTTTTACTGTATCATTCCCTAATAGAACACAAGGACAATTGAAGATATCATTGACAGATACCGTTACCAAGACCTTAAAGTCTGGTAGATATAGTTATGATATACTAGTCACTGATTCTGGTGGTATAAAAACTAGAGTCGTTGGTGGTAGTGCAATTGTGACTGCTGGAGTTACTCTATAGAAATATGGCAAACATTAAAGTTCGAGTTGGATCGAAAAACGCTACTAAAGTTGTATCTGCGATTGCAGGTAGTGGAGGTACTTTAGGGGCATTAGGTGACGTTGACATTTCTGGTGGACTTGGTAATGGAATGGTATTAGTTTACAATACCTCCACATCTAAATGGGAAGCCACATCGGAATTGACCCCAGGAGCAACACAAAATTTAAATATCAACGGAGGTAGCTTTTAAATGGCCAGTATTATTCGAGTAAAAAGATCGACTGGTGCAACTGCTCCGTCAAGTATAAATTATGGTGAATTAGCGGTCACCATGACCAATGGAACCCAAGCAAATGGGGGTGGTAGATTATACGTAGGTAATAACGATAATCCAGATGCTAATCCAATTATGATCGGTGGTAAGTATTACACCGATATGATGCAAAATACACCAGGAACAGTCGCTACTGGTGCAAACGCAAATGGCAGTACACTGTCTAATGGATTCATTCCAATTCTTAGTGTAGGAAGTGCGGGTAGTCCTGGTTTAAATGCTACTGGATTTGGTGCAGGAACTGCTGATGCAAGTATGCCAAGAGTTGATCAGTGGAACGTAGACAATTTAACAATTGACGGAAATACAATATATTCTAACAATACAAATGGAGATATCAATTTTGTTACTAATGGTTCACCAGGATCTAATGGTCATATCGTAATTAACGATGATACTAAACTATCATTTGGTGCAAATAAAGATTCTAGTATTGAATATGATGAAAATGGTACAGATAAGATTCAGGTAACTGGTAAAGCATGGGTTTATAATAATGGAGTAGAAATTGTAGGTGGACTTGTTGTTGATAACATTGGCATTTCTTCCAATGTTATTTCAACCAGATCTGGTGGTGGTAATACATTATATCTTGACCCATATCCTGATGGATTGAGTAGTGATGGTTTAGTCGTAGTTAAAGGTAGTTTGCAAGTTGATGGAACAACAACTACTGTTAACTCCACCAATGCTACCGTAAATGATCCAGTGATGACTATTGGTGATGTTACCAGTGTAAGAACTGTTACAGCAACGGTTGGATCTGGTACTTCTGCAATTACTCTTGATGGTATTGTTGGTGTTAATACTGGAGATACTATTACTGGTAGTTCAGCACTTCCAGGTGCAGGAACAACAACTATAGCATATTATGGAAGTGCAGCTGGCATATCAACAGTTTATATTACTGGTCAAACAACTGCTGGTATTACAACAACCACTCAACTAACCATTACACATGGTTATGATACCAACACTGACCGTGGTATTGCTTACAACTATAACACTAGTTCTGGAGTAGCAAATAACAAAACTGGTTTCTTTGGTATGAATGATAGTGCTGGAGAATCCAACACTAATGTTCCAGAAAGATCATGGACTTTTATCCCAGAGGCTACAGTAACGGGTAATGTTGCTGCTGGTGTAAGAGGATTCCTAGATGTTAAAGGTATATACTACCAAGGTGCAACTAGTGGATCAGGAGATTGGTGGTCTAGTGGTGCAGCATATTTTGATGCTACTGGTAAGTTAACTTCAACTTCAAACCCTGCTGCAGGTATCTCTACTTCTAACTATATACTAACAACGAATGCTTCTGGCATTCCAGTCTGGACGACAACAATTGATGGAGGTCAATTCTAAACATGAATAGTGAACTTGATGTGAATATTTTGGTTAATCATTATCATAAAAAATTATCAGAATTGATTAACCAAAATGTTCTAATGGAAGCAAAAATAGCATCTATTACCAAAGACTATGTGGATTTGGAAGAACAGTTTCTCAAATTGCAAAATGGAGAAACAGAAGATAACGAAGAAGGATTCGACGAATGAGCAAACCATCAACCAGACAAGGATTAATAGATTATAGTCTACGAAGGCTGGGATATCCTGTATTGGAAATTAATGTTGATGATGATCAGATTGATGATCTGGTAGATGATGCTCTACAATATTTCCAAGAAAGGCATTTTGATGGTATTGAGAGAACTTTTTTAAAGCACAAAGTAACTTTAGCAGAAAAAACAAAACTTGAAGGTGGTACTGGTGGAACTACCACCACAAATGCAACATCAAGTGTTGGTGTATCTGCAGTTGGATGGGATGAAAATTATAATTTCTTACAGTTACCAGATCATGTGATTGGTGTAGAAAAAGTATTTAAGATGGATAATAGTACCATATCTAGTGGTATGTTTAATCTTAAGTATCAAATATTCTTAAATGATCTTTATTATTATGGAGCACTTGATTTGATGAATTATACAATGACTAAAACTTACCTAGAAGATCTGAGTAGATTGATTACTCCAGATATCCAACTTAGGTTTAATAAGAAAAGTCATAGATTGTATATGGATATTGATTGGAAGGAGTTTACTGAAGATCAATTTATAGTCTTAGATTGCTATAGGATTGTAGATCCTTCAACTGCAAGTGATATCTATAATGATTTTTGGTTAAAGAGATATTTGACTGCAATTATCAAGAAACAGTGGGGTCAGAATCTTATCAAGTTCCAAGGAGTTATGTTGCCTGGTGGAGTTCAATTAAATGGTAGACAAATTTATGATGATGCAATAAAAGAAATTGAGCAAATAGAATATGAACTTAGGAATGAGTACGAACTTCCTCCACTGGATATGATAGGATAATGTTATGCCACTTTCTCCGTATTTCCTTCAAGGATCATCGAATGAACAAAGATTGGTTCAAGATCTTATAAATGAACAATTAAAAATTTATGGGCAGGATGTAGTATATCTTCCTAGAAATGTTATAAACAAAAATACCATTATGAAAGAGGTTACTTCCTCGGTATTTGATGATGCTTATCGGATGGAAGCATATTTGTTAAATTATGAGGGATTTGAAGGTAATGGAGATATTTTATCTAAATTTGGAGTTCAAACAACAGATCAAGTTACATTTGTAGTATCTAAAGAAAGGTATGAGGATTTTATTAGTCCATTTATGGCTGCAGACAGTCAAATTGAGTTGGCAACAAGACCAGAAGAAGGCGATTTAATATACTTACCTTTAGATAATACTATGTTTGAGATTAAGTATGTTGAAGGTAAGAAACCATTTTATCAGTTGAATAATCTTTATGTTTACACATTAAGTTGTGAAGTAATGGATTATGCTGCTGATGAACTAATTGATACAAGTATTGCCGAAGTTGATGAGGCTGCCGTTGAATTTGGATATACACAAAGACTTACTATGGTTGGTCTTGCTGCATCAACTGCTACTGCTTCAGTTGTTATAGCAGAAAATACTGGATCACTTGGAACTGGACGATATTCAGTATCTCAAGTTGATTTAATTAATGATGGAACTGGATATACAATTGCACCATTAGTTGGAATTGGAACTGCTCCGATTGGTGGAACAAATGCAAGTGCTGTTGCGATCATGACAAGTAGGACTGGTCAGACTGGTCAATCTATTGATAGCATTCAACTTACCAATCCAGGTTATGGTTACACTGTATCGCCTATTATTACTATTAGAAGTCAAAATGCATTTGGAACTGGTGGTATTGCAACTGCTATCATTTCACAAGGATCTCTAACTATACCAACTATAAACAATGCTGGTGCAGAATATGGATCAGTGCCAACTGTTCTTATTGGAGTGGCCCCAGCTGGTGGAACTAACGCAGCATCTGTTGCTATAGTCAATACTGCTGGTGGAATAAATGCTATTAGATATACCAATGCTGGTGCTGGATATACTGTAGTACCGAATGTTATTGTAGATGCTCCTGCAAGTGGCATTAATACTGGAAATTATCTCTTCAGAGAGATGGTAAAAGGTGTTTCTACTGGAACTACTGCATATGTTGAAGCTTGGGATAGTGATGATAGAATTCTTAAGATTAACAATATTTCTGGAAGTGGTTTTGCAATTGGAGAAGCAGTTGTTGGTATAGGAACTTCTAATAATGGATCTGATTCCAAGTACATTGTTCAGAGTACATCTGAACAAGATGAGTATGATCCTTACAATGAAAATATCCTTGTAGAGTCAGAAGCAGATGCACTTTTGGACTTCTCTGAAGATAACCCATTTGGTGATTTCTAAATATAGTATAAGGAGGACTTGATATGCTAGGAACTTATTATTATCACGAGATTGTTAGAAGGACTATTATTGCCTTTGGTACTCTTTTCAATACGATTGATATTAAACATAAAACCCAATCTGGAGATGCATTCTCTACAGTAAGGGTTCCCATTGCTTATGGACCAACAGAGAAATTTCTTGCAAGGTTAGAACAGAAACCAGATTTAAGAAAAAGAGTATCAATAACATTGCCAAGATTGGCATTTGAGATGGATGGTATTTCTTATGATTCGGGAAGAAAAGTTTCAACAATGCAAACTTTTAAAGCCTTCACAACAGATGGATCTAAATCTGCCAGAAAGGTTTTTATGCCTGTTCCATATAATTTAGATTTCAAATTATATGCAATGACTCAATATAATGAAGATTCTTTGCAGATTATTGAACAAATTTTACCATACTTCCAACCATCATTTAATTTGACAGTAGACTTAGTTAAATCTATTGGTGAAAAAAGAGATATACCAATGGTTTTGAATAGTGTGTCATTTGATGACAACTATGATAGTGGAATGGATGAAAAAAGAGTTATAATTTATACATTAGATTTTACTGCTAAGACATACCTATTCGGACCTGTTGCAGATAGTTCTACTGGACTTATTAAGAAAGTTCAGGTTGATTACTCAACTGAAGCAGTTAAGACTGCACCAAGGACACAGAGATATGTTGCTCAACCAAGAGCACTT
>Ga0208011_1000243_pt1 | contig 23290 bp, 27 predicted proteins | sample 7_EtaG_FD_184080 | JGI IMG/M metagenome (GOLD analysis project Ga0208011, IMG submission 184080) | Marine viral communities from the Subarctic Pacific Ocean - 7_ETSP_OMZ_AT15161 metaG (SPAdes) (version 2) | ecosystem: Environmental > Aquatic > Marine > Oceanic | place: Pacific Ocean | collected...
AGAGCAGCCACAGATACTGCAAACTTTACAGCCGATAATCAATTTAGATTAGAAGAACTAACAACTACGGCACGTATACTTTCAGAAAATACAGAATTAAGAACTCGTGCTGAGTTGGCACAAATGAGTGCTTCAGAGAAAGTAGCTCTTGCTAACTTAACTGCTAAGAATCAAGCAGATTCAGAATCTATGAATGCTGAAAATGTAGCAGAACTTGCAAGATACGATAAACAAATGAATGCTGCTCAGTTCAATGCTAACCTAGCAAAAGAAATGGGATTAGCACAATTAAGTAATGATCAACAATCGACTATGCTTAATGCTCAAATTAATGCAAATATAGATATGGCCAAGTTCAATACTGAAGAAAAAATAGAACTTGCCAATAGTAAGTTTATGCAATCTGTAACAATGCAAAACATGAGTGAAAAACATCAAGGAGCAATGCAAAATGCTGCAGCAATGGCAAGTCTTGATTTAGCTACAGCAGATCAAAGAACAAAACTAGCGATAACTAATGCTCAAAGCTTTTTAGCATATGATATGTCTAATTTAAATAATGAACAACAGTCTGCGGTTATGGAAGCCCAGATGGCACAACAAGCTATGTTAAGCGATCAAAGTGCTACTAATGCTGCATCACAGTTTAATGCAACATCACAACAACAAGCAGATCAGTTTATGGCAAATTTATCAACTACTATAGAATTGAATAATGCAACACGAAACGATGCTATGTCTCAGTTTAATGCAACACAAAAGAATTTAGCAGAAGCTAGAGAAAAAGGAATAACAGCAGACATTAATAAATTTAATTCACAGTTAGTGACACAAACAAATCAGTTTAATACACAGATGGATTTCAACCGTGAACAATGGAATGCTGCAAATGCTCAAGCTGTTGAACAATCTAATACACAATGGCGAAGACAAGCGAATCTTACGAATACTGCGGCACAGAACGCTATTAATCAACAAAATGCACAGAATGCTTTTGGGTTATCTTCACAAGCTATGGGTTTTATGTGGCAAGAATTACGTGATCAAGCACAGTTTGATTTCCAATGGGCAGATAACGAAGCAACTCGTAAGACTCAATTACTTGCTACAGCAATTGCAAATGAAGGTGAAGCAGCAAGTAAATGGAGCGATAATTTAGAATCTGTAACAGACGTTATAGATACATTTTTTGGAGGATAAAATATAATGGGATTATTAAGTAAATTATTTAAAGGAATTAAAAAGGTTGTTAGAAAGATAGGCGGTGGTATAAAAAGAATCGTTAAAAAAGTTGGTGGTGTCTTTGGTAAGATGGGAATACTTGGTCATATTGGAATGATGTTTTTAATGCCTTATGCACAATCATTTTGGGGAAGTTTAGGAACATTTGGAACAAAGCTTGCTCAAGGTACAAGCCTTGCAGGTAAAGGTTTTGGTCATGTAATGAGAGGTATTTATCATGCAGGTAAGTCTGTAGGTACTGTATATCGTGGAGTAACTGAAGCCATTGAAGGATCTTTAAAGTGGTTAAGTAATAAAGCAGGATTAACCGATATTACTGATCCCTTTTCAGGTTTAAATAAAGTTGTTCAAGATGCTCAAAATTGGGGCAGAGCAGGCTGGACAGGAGACAGAATACACGAAATTTCTACGTATGCGCTACCCGATAAAATAGGAACAACTGGATCAGGTAGACCAGAAGGAATGCCTACGGAAGATTATATCGAGTCATTAGATAAGAAACAAAGAGAATTAATGGAAGGTCCTAAAAAACAAATAGATCCACAGACAACAGACACAACAACAGTTGATGTAGATCTTGAAGGCCAAAGTCTTTTAAGTAGCTTAGGAGAAAACGCAAAAGAAAAATTTAGAGAGACCATTGTAGATGCTCCTAGTATGCTTGTTAGAGATGTACTTAAAACAGGTGTTCAAAAAGCATTTATGGGTAAACCACAAGTAAGTTATGGTGGAAGTATTCAATTTAATATGGGTGGAACCAATAAAGTTATAACAGATTCTCAGATTGGAGGAGATCCTAATAATCTATATTCTCAAGGCTATAGTTATGGTTCTCCTTTTATGCAAGCTTTTTCAGATAGTGTATTTACAACAGGTGAAGATAAAGAATGGGCGCAGTGGCTTGATTTAGGTTATGCTCCTGAAGATAGTCTTTCTAAAGCATATTATTCACAAACAGCAGAGTAGGATAAGTAATTATGGTAACAGAACAACAAAATATAGAATATGATCAAGAAGGATTAGCTATACTAGGAAACATGAATAGGGCTACTCCTGGTCAATCACTAACAACTAGTCCTGATGAACCGAAAGCTTGGGAACAATCTCCTGAATATGTTAATATACAAGAAGCTCTTGATTATGTAGTTGGTTTTCTAATAGAAGAAAAAACTTATGTATCAATTGTAGGTGCGATTGGAAGAGGTATTCCTATTTCAGATGTAGTTCAACAGATTATTTATGGTGGTTTTCAAAATGGTAAGTGGAATCCAGACTTAATTCTAATGCTTGTCGAACCTTTAATGTATGTACTTATGGCGTTGTGCGAAAAAGCAGGTGTCGAATATACTTTATACAGGGGTGAAGAACAGGATGATGAAGAAGATGAGAAATTAAACGAAGACATATCTGAAAAATCAAAAGAACTTCAAACTCTTGCAGATCTGATAGAACAAAAAGCAGGTGAAGGTAATATCACGAGTGCAAGTGTTCCAAGAGAAATAGCACAAGAAATACAACAAGCAGAAGTTCCTGAGAGTTTAATGGCTAAACCACAAGAACAACCACCACAAGAAGAAGAAGCACCTGCTAGTTTAATGGCAAGATAAAAGACACGGAGAATAATAAATGGCTAACGATATATTTGATTATGATGCACCTAAAGGAAGTTCTGTAGATTTCGGACAGGCTTTACTTAGTAATGTCCGATCTCGTAGAGACAAGAAAGCAAAAGATATGGACAGATTTTCTAAGAAAATATTAGGTTTGGATATTCTTAGTAGAGGTGTTAAATGGGGATTAGAAAACAAAATACAAGAGTTTAACGAAAGAAATCAGCCTATGCTAAGTAATTTTAATTCTTTGTATAATTCATTAGGAGGATGGCAAGAGTTTAATAAAAAAGTAAAAGAGCAAGGCTTAACAGACGAAGAAGCATTAAAAAGATATATGTTTGATACAACAGTTAATTCCTACTTGCCGGGAAAAACAGAATTTAAAGGTGCTAATTTTAGATCTCTTTATGATGGTATTGATGAGAAGATAGAGACTTATATAAAAGATAACCCAAGTTATGTTCAAAACTTCAATGCTTTAAGAAGACAAGCATCTCAAACTCAATCTTTTCAAAACGAAGAAGAATACATAAATAAAATACAAGATCTAGCAGGTTTGAAAAAGACTCCAAGCGATGTTATTTTTGGAGGTATTTCAAAAATTTTTAGGAAAGATACTCCTGAATCTATGCAACAACAAGACTTAACAGCAAAAGAAAAACTGTTAAAATCTAAGTTAGGTAAAAATGTGGCTATTTTTGAGACTTTTTTAAATGAAAATAGAGATAGTTTTGCTTCTTTTCGTGGTATTATAGACGAGTTTACAGAACAAAATAAAGAAAATATAGTCTTTGAAATTAAAAATATTGAAAAAGGAAAAAAACAAGTAATAACAACAGATGGTCTTGTGGAAGTTTCAACAATAGAAACTCTTGTTACAACTCCTGATGCTCCTTTTGGGAAGCTTATAACAACTACTGATAAAGATTCAGCTACTCCTATAAAAATTGAGATAAACGAGCCGACTGATTCTGACAGAGAAAATGCAATATCAGAAATAGTTAATCAAATAAATACTTTTGATTTTAGTGCTGAAAAAAAAGCAGAAAGAAAATTTCTTAGAAAGCTGATTATAGATACCGATGACCCTATAAAAAGTAGTCAAAATAGAGTAATTGCTAATGCTTATTATTATACAAAAGAAAATTTAAAAACTGATCCTAAATATCTAACTATTATAAATGCTATACCTGAAGAAGATATAGAACGTTTTGTACAAAACATTACTTTTAGACATATAGTAGAACAAAGAAGATTAGAGGTAACTGCTATTTCTCCTAAGATTACTCAGAATCAATTACTAAAGTATATAGAACAAATAAATTTTGAATTTACTGATAATCAAGAAAGTATTAATTTAATAGCAAATGGAATTGAAAATAGTACTAGCGATAAAGAAGTTGTAGATGTTGTTATTTCTGAACAAAATAAAGCTATAATAAATGATCTAGACGGAGATTCAAAAGAAGAATATTTAAGAGATACGCTTGTAAATGTAGAGTCAAAAGTAGCTTCTGAAGAGTATGTTGATTTAGTAAAAGGAGAATTAGAAACCGTAATGTATGGCGGTAGAAAAATGACAATTGATCCTGACCAAACATACGGAACACCTTTGAGTCTTAGAAAATTATATCAAGATGCAAAAACTAAAATGGCCATGACTAAAATTCAAAGACACGTTACAGGTAGAGCTAAAAGTTTTTCAGGATATAGAGATTCTTTAGCAATTCTTAGAAAAAATGTTCCTGATTTAGAAGATAAAACAGAAGAAGAAATACTGCTTTATGTAAATAATATTCTTGGTTCTTAATTTAGGAGATTAAATTATGTTTAATTTTTTCAACTCTGAAGAAGAAAAAGAAAAAGAAAAAGAAAAACAAAAAAAGCAGAAACTTACTCTTAATCTTAATTTAGATCAAAAACCTAAAAGACAAAAGCTAACTTTATCTTCAGGTGTTAAAATTAAAGGTTCTGAAACTCTAGATGATTTAGAAGGTGACGAAGAGTTTCAAGAAGTATCTGAAAGATTTTTAGAGTCTGTTGGAGAACAACCAGACGATGTTTTTGAATATCTTAGAGATTCTGATTTTAATATCTATTCTGCTTTTAAAAGAGTTTCAGAAACTGACAAATTCACAGACCAGCAAAAACAAGACTATGCTTATTTAAGATCAAGGTTCGATAATGCAGACCTTGGTAGTATGAAGCAATTCTTTGGTTTAATTAAAGATGCTGGTATCGATATCGCTACAGATCCGTTAGCAATTTTATCAGCTATATTTACACCAGTAACAGGAGGTACATCTCTTGCAGCTCGTCAGGCTGTTTCGAGTGGTATATCTAAAGGAGCCAAAGCTGTTATAAAATCTACTGCTATTACAGGAGCAGAAGCAGGAGCTTGGACAGGTGTAGAAAATCATTTTAGACAAAACAAAGAAATAAATGTTGGTCTAAGAAAAATGTATTCTAATCCTGAATTAGCAAGTAGTACAGCCATAGGATTATTAACAGGTGGAGTTGTTGGTGGGTTAGTTCAGAAAAATGCATTGTTTAATAGTAAAATGAATCGTTTATATTCCAACGATGAATATAGAAAAGACGCAGGAAGTGAGATACTTTTTCAAGCTAATAAAGCAAAAGATGAAGTTCTATCTAAAACAATTGGTTCTCCTTGGAGAGTTTTAAAAACTCTTTCTAAATATTCTTCAAAAGCCTCTGAACTAGGTACTAAAATTTCTGACCAATTTTCAAAAGGAATAACAGAAAGAACTAGGAAAGTTGTTCCTTGGGCTTTCTATGAAAATCTTAAAGATCGACAAGGAGATTATATTGCTTTATTAGATAATGCTATTGCTCCTATTAGAAAAACAGGGGATATATTACCTGAAGATGAGATAGCTGTAATTAGAATATTAAGAGGAGAAGACGGTTCTAAATATAGTCAAGAAGTTCAAGATGCTGCTAAAAATTTAAGATCTTTTTTTGATACTATTTTTGATGATGCTATAGAAGCAGGACTTATAAAAGAAGAGGCACGAGGAACAAATTACTTTACTAGAAGTTGGAATAGAGAAGCAATAGAACAAAATAGACCTGCTTTTAGGCAAAGATTAATAGAAAGTGGTGGTTTATCTGAAAAAGAAATAGCAAAAGTTGATAATATAATAGACGGAATGTTAAATAAACAAAATGAACTGTACTCATCTCATTCTATTTTATTAACACAAGCAAGAACATTTAGAAATCTTAACGATTTAGATTTTGAAGATTTTCTTACAAATGATTTAATACCTGTATCTTTAAACTATGCGATGAATGCAGCTAAATCAATTCAACACGAGCGTACTTTTTTAAAAGGTGCTTCAAGAATGAAAGTTGTTGTTAGAGAAACAGGAGAAGAAGTTTCAGAAGAACTTAGTGAAAAAGATAGATTACGATTTTATAAACAAGACAACCTTCAAAGATTTAGAGCTAACTTTATTGATCCAATTAATAAAGAATTAAAAGAAGTTAGAGGTAAGGGTTTAAGCAATAGAGATCAAAAGAAGATAGAAAAACTATATGAGTCTGTTACAGGACAAGTTAATTACTATGATAGTGGTGTAGCTCAAGGAATATACGACTTTACAAAACTTTCAAATGCGATAGCCTATCTTCCTTTAGCAACAGTAACATCTTTAACAGAAGGTTTTATACCTTTAACCAAAGCACCAACAAACTCAGCAGTAAAAGGTTATCAAGATGCAATTGCTAAAGGTCATAAAATATTTACGAAAGAAGCAAAGGATCTTTTAAAAGAAAAACATACTATATCTGATGACGAACTTATAAGAGAAATGAATAGTGTAATGATTGCTGTTGATGAGTCAATGGCAGATTTCACAAATCGATTATCAGGAGAAGGCTTACAAAATGAATTTTTAAAGAAAGTTGCTAGAGGTTTTTATAGAGTTAATCTTTTGGTTCCTTGGACAAAAACAGTACAATTAGCTGCTTTTTCTACAGGTAAAGATATGATTAGAAACAACTTGGAAAAGTTGTCAAAACTTTCAAAAGAAGGTGTTGACATTTTAGAGGTTGATGCTCCTATGAAAATACAAAGATTAAGAGGAGAGCTGTTTGATTTAGGTATTGACATTGAAGATGGAATAAAATGGTTTGATAAGGGAAGAAATACAGAGGATGCTTATTATAGACAGATAATAAAAGGAGCGGGTCGCTTTACAAATTCTGTTATTCTTCCTACAGGTAGAGAAGCAGGAAGAGTTCCTTTATATATGACTAATCCAAAATTTGATATATTAACTCAGTTCTTATCTTATCCTACAGTATTTACAAATACAATTTTAAAAAACTATGCAAGAGCTGCAGTTCAGAATCCTGGTGTAAATGCTCCTAAAGCTGTAGCATTTGCTGCTATGGCTACAAGTGTTGCTAAAGCGACAAACTATTGGAGATCTTCAGAAGAGAAAAGAGAAGAGTATGATAATGAAGATGTTGATTGGAGAAATACAGTCGCTGCTATGCAAAGGGTTGGTTTACTAGGCCCTCTTGAATATGCTAAACGATATACTGAAGCAGTATCTTATGGACAAGGACCTTTAACAGGTATCTTAAATTTAGGAGGTCCTGTCTTAGGAGATGTTGTTGGTATGTTCCTTTATAATAGAGGACTGCTTGAAACTGCTGCCAGAAAAGCTCCTTTAATAGGTGTAAAAAATATATTTAACAGAAAAGTTGGCGATGTAATGGAAGAATATACAGGTTTTAGAGATCCTTATACTCCTCTACAAAAAGCAGCTAAAGAAAGAGATAAAGAAAGAAGAAAAGCTTTACAGGATTTATCTAGGAGATTATCTGGAACAACTACAGGTTCTTCTTTGTTTCGTACAGACCTTGCAAAAACTAGGCTTGCAAAATTTGAAGGTGGTGAAATCTCTGAAGACTTCCCAGTACCTAACGTAAAGAAAGAACCTTCTGAAATGATTAACAAGGCCACAGGTTTGCCTTACGAAGCTGAGATGGAAAGGTTAGGTATGGAGGATGGAGGATTACTTGTATCAATAGGTGTAGCACCTGTCTCAGAGAAACAAATAGGGAAACTTAAAAAAGGTTTAAAGAAGCGTAAAGCAAAAAGAGATGGTGGTGAGATTAGGCAACAATATGCTTTTGGAGATAGAATTAAAAAAGCTTTAAAAAGAAGAGGCGAAATTCAAGTACAAAATGCAGAATATATAAAGAAACCTAGAAAAGAACTGTTAATAGACGCTAAACATGCAATTGCAGATATTTTATTAGGTGCAGATAAAAGAGATATAGAAGATTTAGATCAGAGAACAATAGATGCTTTGATTAATAATATAGATAAAATAGAAAATGAAAAAGAGAGAACTGCAGCTTTAAAAGATATAGATAGATACGAAGCTGGAACTCCTGTTGCAAATTTAAGTAGTCCTATTTTTAATGCACTAAGACACGCTAAGTTATCCTACGAGTACGGAGATAAACCTTTTGCAAGATCAGCTTTGATAGCAAAAGAACAAGCACAAAGTAGAGGTATAGCTTATAAAGGTGATTTTAAAACAGATCTTACAGAAGCAGAATCAAGAGCAGAAAAAATAGATGCTTTAAACAATGTAGCAGCATTTAGAATTAAAGATGAAAATCCTAATTTGGATGATCAACAGTTTAACGAAGAATTTATAAAACGTTTTAATGAATCTGCAAACACACCAACAGCACAATTAAAACCAGGAAAACATTTTTATTTAAGAGAATCAAATGCTATAGGAGTTAAAATGCCTTCTATGTTTATACATCCTTCTGCTAAATTTACAAATTAAACCTTGACAAATTTTAAAATCCATACTATACTAAACATATGTTATTATACACCGAAGAACAACTAGAAAGTGCTTACGATATTTATCGTACTCATCAAGCCAGACAAGATTTAAGCTTTATGAGCTTAGAACATTTTAGATTATTCTATGAGCAGTTGGTTGAAGAAGCCTTAACAGGTGGTGACGTAGAGGAGAATTATGGTGGGCTTCCCATTTGAGATAATTACGATGCTGGGTTCAACCTTGCTGAGTAGTTTGCTAAGTATTTGGTCGCAAAGCAGAAAAGCAAAAGCTGACGAACAACAGCTTCTAATAACTAGAGGTGAGTTTCAACTGCAAGCCATAGAAGCTGCAAGAAATGTTAAAGACAAAGGCTTTACATTTACTAGAAGAGTGATTGCGTTGACTTCGATCTTTGCAATTATTGTGTTGCCTAAGTTGGTTGCTGTGTATGCACCAGAAGTTTCAGTGACTGTGGGTTATACTAATTGGATGCCCGGATTTTGGTTCTTTAAAGAAGGAAGAGAAGTTTTTGAATGGATTACTTTTCAAGGTTTGGTCATAACTCAGTTAGATACCAATTTAGTATCGGCTATAATTGGTATGTACTTTGGTGGTAGTCTAGTTAAACGATAATAAAAAAGAGAGGAAAACAATACAAATGGAAATTATATTTAAATTAATTACGACAGTAACGTATATCGTTACAGGTGCGTCAATTCTTGCTGCCATGACTCCATCTAAAAAAGATGATGAGTGGATCGGTAAAATATTGGGTTATATCGACATGATTGCCCTGAATTTTAAAGGTAAAAAATAAGACGTTTATTTAGCTGGTAAGGCATTGCCCTTATCGGCTACTTAAAGTCCTCTTAGAACGCTCATATGAGGCTCTGAGAGGCATTAACGAAGCACACTTTATTGTGTGTTTTATAAACTATAATCTTGCTTATAATAAGGAGAGAAAAAATGGTCAATAAATATGGCTTAGTGGATTTTAGAGATCCAATATTTTCATCGTTGTTTGTGGGCTTTGATGGTCTTTTTGAAAACATGACACAGATGTCACAAGGTTCAAAAAGTCTTCCGAGTTATCCACCTTATAACGTGATACAAGACGGAGACGATTACGTAATTGAAATCGCTCTAGCAGGCATCAATAAAAAAGATATTGATATTACCCTGCAAGAAAATACTTTAACAGTTTCTTATCAATCTTCAGAAGAAGAAGAGTCCGATAAAAAATTGTACAAAGGAATTGCACAAAGATCTTTTAAAAGACAATTCAATTTGTCTGAAGATATTGAGGTCGAAGGTGCGAACTTTGTTAATGGTATGTTGAATATCTTTTTACAAAGGATTATTCCTGAAGAAAAGAAACCAAAGACAATAAAGATTAAATAAAATGGAATATGATTTTGAAAGAAAGTGGACAAGAGTAAATAAGGAATATCTTACGACCTTGGTGGATGATCACCAAAGGTATCGTTTTATGTTTCGTCTTCTCTTTGCTTACTTAATTCTTGATCTATTAATACATTTTGATTTATTGTCATAATGGCTGAAGCATTTAAGTTAATTGCAGAACTAGGATTACCGATAGCTGGTGGTTTAATAATGGCTTTCTTTATATTCCTAGTAATGAAACAATTAATGGAGAGCCTTGTAAACGAAATAAAAACAATACAAGGCATTTCTAAGATGCTTATTACTAGAGCAGCTACCATGAATAATGATATTATTCGTATAGATACGAGTGTGTCTTCAGCACTTAACTTGCCTCCTGACTTAGACAGAATTGCAAGAGCAGAGAACTTTGTAGAGGATGGTAAGATTGATGCTCGAAGAGATTAAATATGGACATTGTACAGCTCGTATCGGAATTTGGTTTCACTACTGTCATGGTAGTTGGTCTAGGTTATTTTGTTTATTTTGTATGGCACACAATTACTACGATTATCAAACCTGCTGTTAAAGACATGAGCAAAACAATCATTCGATTGACTGATCAACTGAGACTGCTTGATCAAGATATGATAAGATTACAACAAAAAGTAAATACTGCTCTGAGTTTAAAAGAGCAAGACGAACAAAGTGAGCAGAAAAATTAGTATAAATTTAGCATCTTTTATTACAAGTATATTAATAATGTACTTGTGGAGTTCTGCAGTATTCGCAGATGAAATAGTTCATCAGTTTAAGAGTCCTAGTTTTAATGGTGTCGCAACTTCTTCACACTATTTAACCATTGATGAACAAGAAAAAACAAGAAGAGATGCAATCGCAGAAGATGTTGAGAATGCTCTTAAAGAAGCAGAGCGTGAGGCAGAGAATACAACACTTGCAAAATTTTTAAGAAACTTAGAATCAAGAATCTACTCTCAGCTTTCAAGAGACATTGCAGAATCTTTGTTTGATTCTGAAAAAGGTGGCACAGGCGGAGAGTTTGAATTAGAAGGTAGCACGATACGTTTTGTTAATGACGGAATTAATATAACGCTCATTGTTATTGATGAAAACGGAACGATAACTGAGATTATTATTCCAGTAGGTATATTTGGTATATGTTCAGACGAGTGTGGAATATAAAAACATTAATAGTATTGTTGCCTTTTGTCTTACAAGGGTGCGCAAGTTTTGCACCTGTAGGACACACAGGATGTGATTCAATATTTGAGTGTGTTGAGAAACCAGCAATTGTAAGACCAACACAAGATAAATTAATTAACTTACCTGCTCCTAATCAGAAAGCTGTTGTAGCTGTTTACTCTTTTAAAGACTTAACAGGACAAAGAAAGAGTTCGCAGAAGATGGCACTGTTTAGTACAGCCGTAACTCAAGGAGCTGACAATTATCTTATTGACGCTTTAAGAAGTGCAGGCAAAGGCAGGTGGTTTGTTGTAGTAGAGCGATCTGGATTAGACGGCTTAACCAGAGAACGACAACTGATTAAGAATACTAGGCAAACTTACAACGGAGAAAAAGGAAATACTTTAAAACCTTTACTCTTTGCAGGGTTAATTATTGAAGGAGGGATCGTTCAATACGATACAAATATTGGAACAGGTGGAAATGGAGCAAGGTATTTAGGTATAGGATCTAATAATCAATGGAGACAAGACGAGATTACAGTATCATTAAGAGCTGTTCTTGTTCAAACAGGTGAGGTTATGATCAATACAATGGTTAGTAAAACAATATTAAGCGCAGGAGTAAACCGTGATGTGTTCCGTTTTATTGAAATGGGAACTGAGTTGGTTGAGTTAGAAACAGGCTATAGTCAGAACGAAGCAATGGGTTATGCGACAAGATCTGCAATTGAAGAAGCTGTTTATTCTTTGATACAACAAGGTTTAAAACAACAATTATGGGATTTTAATTATGAAGAAGAAATTATTAATTAGCTTTATAGCAATGTTTGCTTTTTCTGTTGTCTATGCAGGAAACAACGACATTTATATAACACAATCAGGAACGGGTTTGACTATGAACATAGATCAAATTGGTGACACAAACAAAGTCGGTACATCACAGACTAGAGCAACCTTTACTGGAACCTCTATGACTGTGGACATTGACCAAGTAGGAGACAGCAACACGATGGCTGCTTCAGTAGCGCAAGGTAATAGCACCTCATTTACTGCATCAACGACAGGAGATAGTAATACTACTACATTGGCATTGGGTGCAAGCGGAGACGTTGCCAATACAGACTTTGATTATGCTGCTACTGGTGACTCAAACACAGTGACATTCACACAAGGTGCTGCTGCAACCGCAACTGCTGGTAATCAAGACATTGTGATTGCAGGCACATCAAATGATTTAAATGCCACTTGTGAGGTGGTTGGTTGTATCAACAATTGGGATGTGGACGGAGATTCAAATGACATCGACACCACTCAAACAGGAAACTCAGATCATTCTATCACAGCCGACATAACAGGAAGCACAAACAACATAGACATAGATCAAACCAACAGCACTGGTAGTGTATCAGATGTTGTGGTTCTAACAGCAACAACGAGCAACGGCACTATAGACATAGACCAATGCACAAGTGGCTGTTAATATTATTTCTTTTTATACCTAACGTATATTCTGAAATAGGAGAGATCTCAGAGTTGCGTGGCAACGGAGAGATTCTAAGACAATCAGAAGGAGATAAGTTACTTGCAGAGCTGGCACTGGATATTCTTTCTTATGATGATATACGGACAGGCAATGGTCGTATTGCTGTCAGGTTTGTCGATGACTCTGTTATAAAGCTTACAGAACATTCAAAGATTGTCGTTGACGAATACATTTTTGATCCTGATCCATCTAAAAGTAAGCTTGCTCTTAACATGGCTAGTGGTACAGCACGTTTTATCACTGGTGCATTAGGAAAGATAGATAAAAAAAACATTAAGATACGTACTCCTAGTGCTACAGTAGCTGTCAGAGGAACAGACTTTACGACAACAGTAGATGAACTAGGCAGGTCTTTAGTAATTCTTTTGCCGAATCCTGACGGCACTTCTTCAGGAGAAATCACAGTAGAGACGATGGCAGGCATAGAGGTTTTAAATAAACCTTATCAAGCCACGATGGTTAGTATGTCTGAAAGTCCTCCGACTAAGCCAGTGACGTTGGTTAATATGTCATTAAACTTTATAGACAATCTTTTGATAGTCAACCCACCAGACGAAGTTCAGCAAGCAGTAGATGAACAAGCACAGAGTTCAAACAACGTGCTTGACGTAGACTTATTAGAAGAAAATGATTTAGATGACAACGACCTTGATAAAGATGAGCTAGAAGAAGAGACAACTAGACTAGACATTGACTTCTTAGCAGTAGACTTCTTACAAGATTTATTAGAAATAATGGAAACGACTGCTTCTGGTAAGAAAGAAAAAGGAACAGACGGAGAGTTAGACGGAGTACAACTAGAAGGGATCATCCCTAACTTTGATCAAAATGCACAAGTCTATAGTTTTGTAGACGGAGAAATTTTAACACTGGTTAGACAAGTAGAAAACACAATTGATTTAGAACTTGATAAAGGTGGAGCATATAACATACAAATACTTTCTGCTGGAAAGTTAATAAACATAACAGTAAACGGAGGCGGAGAAAATGAGATCGTTATTAATCAGTCTGATTAGTCTGTCGTCTTTTATTATCTATGCTGGAGACAACAGCGTTGAAATAAGAACCAAAGGCAGCGGTTCTTTGATACACATTGACCAAGTAGGAACAAGCAATACTACTAGAGTTTGGTGTGGTTTATCTGAAGGCACTTACACAACACACAGTTGTAACAATGCAGAAATAGATATAGATCAGAACGGAACAAGCAACACAGCAAAAGCCTACAGCCAAGTTGCTACACACACAGGCAATGAATACAAGATTGATCAAGACGGTAATGACAACATTGGTTACATAGATGCCGATGATGATGGCAGCGACATGGACATTGTGCAGGACGGCAACAACAACGATGCTGAAATCTATATGCAAGGCGACAACAACATATATGAAATCACACAGACGGGTGATGACAAGGAGGGAGAGATCAGAGCATTCGGTGATAACTCAAACTTCTCAATCAATCAATCAGGCAGTGGCGAACACTATGCCAAGATATATGCAAGCACAGCAGCCGACAACAATGATGCAAGCATAACTCAGACAGGTAGTGGCGACCATTATATGAAGTTGAACTTCTATACCGATGATTACGATGTGACGGCAACACAATCAGGAGCAACCAACAAATCAATCACAGTCAACTACAACTGCACCACCAATTGCAATAAAACATTGACGATTAATCAAAGTGATTAGAATTAAACAATTTCTTGTTCTGTTGGTTTTATTGGTAATGCCTTTGGTGTTCCAACCAACCTTTTACCAAGTACTAAAACTTAAGACATTTGATGCACTTGTCGAAGAAAGACAACCTTCAAATTATTTTTCAATATTAAACATAACTGAGAAAGACGTTGAGACAGAAGGCGGTTATCCTTTTCCTAGAAAAAGATTGGCAGAAATACAAAATGAACTTATCGATCAAGGCGCGGTTGGTGTTGGTTGGGTTATATCCTTTCCTCAACCAGATCGTTTTGATGGCGATATGGCATTCGCAGAAAGCCTTGCATCTGCTCCAAGCATCTTAGCAACCTTTGAAAATGAGAACGGAGTATATCCACTCACTACAGGTACTGTTATATTGGGTGAAGATCACGGAGGTTTTCAAGCCAAAGGAGTAATAGAGAATGTTCCGCTACTAAGAGAAGCAGCCTATCAAGGAATTGCTGTAGCACCCACAGACGTAGATCAATTGGTTAGGCGAATGCCTTTGTTACTGAGGACTCCTGATGGTTGGGTGTCTGCATACGGCACAGAGGTTCTAAAAGTATTAGCAGGTGCGGATACTTATGTCATTAAAACAAACGAGAATGGCATCCAAGAAGTCAGAGTCAAAGGAATACCTGCTGTACCTACAGATAGTCTAGGTCGTAAATGGATCAGTTGGGTAGATACTCCAGAGTTTTCTCTTGATGACATAAAACAAACAGACTTAATTAAAGATCGCTTTGTATTTGTAGGTGTCACAGCTTTAGGAGTGATGCCTCAGATTGCAACACCTGTAGGATTATTGGAACCTCACAAGATACAAGCAGCTTTATCTGAATCAATCTTAATTCAAGACAGTCCTTCTATTCCTGACTTCGCAGTTTCAATAGAACTTCTGATGTTTATTGTCGGTGTTTCTTTTGTGTGGCTTGTTATAATAATGGCAGGTATAAACATAGGATTAGTGTTGGCTTCGATGATGCTTGCTTTTACAATAGCAATGGAGTTTCATTTTGTAAGAACACAAGGAATGTTGATAGACTTTACGTGGTCTTTCGTTGCTCAGTTTATTGCAGCAAGTGTTGCATTCTACATAAGATTCAGAGAACAATACAAACTACGACAACAAATTAAGAAACAATTTGAACACTATCTTGATCCTCGTCAAGTAAAACAACTACAAAAGAATCCAAACCTTTTAAAGTTAGGCGGAGAAAAAAGATATGCAACGTATCTGTTTACAGATGTTAGAGGATTCACCTCAATGTCTGAGTCATTGCCACCAGAAGATGTTACATACATTATGAATAAAGCCTTAACTGCACAGCAAAAAGCAGTACAGAAACACGAAGGCATGGTCGATAAATACATAGGCGATGCAATGATGGCTATATTCAATGCGCCTTTGGATCAAGAGGATCACGAAACAAAAGCAGTTAGCTGTGCCTTGGATATAATAAAAAATATGGAAGAGTTAAACAAAGAGCTTGAGCAAAAAGAACTGCCATCAATTGCCATAGGTATCGGGATTAATAGTGGCGAAGCTGTGATAGGAAACATGGGAAGTGAGTCTCGTTTTGACTACACTGCTATAGGAGATGCCGTCAATACAGGAGCAAGACTAGAATCAGCCACAAAGGAAGCAGGTGTCGATCTTCTTATAGGAGAAACAACAGCTATGTTTAATAAGCACCAAGGCTTTGAGTTCGTAGATGAGATCTCAGTCAAAGGAAAAGAAGAACCTTTGAAAGTATTTACAGTTTTTAGAAATCAAATGCTTCCTAGTAGGTAGGTATTACTTAGAAATTTGAGTTCCGTAATAGAGCCAAATAGACTCTATCTCAGACTTCAGGATCATCTTTAAGTATACTCCTAGCCCTCTCATCCAAATCTTCTGGCTTTATTTGCCAATGATTTAATAATTCCATTGTTAAATAAGTAGCGTTATTATGATCACCAACAGGTCTAACTTCATGTAAAGGACATACATTAATTGTACAGGCAGCTACCTGTTGTCTCCACGTACCTTTATCATACTCATCATAAGTACAATCTTTACACATTGCATCTATTGCTTTTCTTAAACTTTTCATATTTTACTCCACATATTGAATAGCTGTGACTTCATCCTCAAGGTACTTATGTATGCCTTGTAATTTTATCGTACCTTCACGAATAATCTTCTTAATAACGTAGGCATCGTCTTCGTTTCTAAAAACTCTGTCAACATCAGTGATGGGTAATCCACCAAGATCAGATACTATGTTTCCTTTAGAGTCCAATACAATTTTAAAAGTTAATAATGTCGCTTCCATGTTATACTATCTCACACGCACCTGCACTACAGGCTAGTTCTTTAGTGTTCTCAGTCATGTCTTCCTTTTCGTATTCAGTGATTAGATCCCAATTAATTTCGTGAACAGTCTTATTCATCCACTCTTTGTATTCATCTTCTGTGATCTCTTGGTAAGGTGCTTGTTGGTAGGAATGATCTGCAAAGGGCAGAAAAGAAACTCCTGAGATCTTATCAAAGTTATCCCATACCCATGCACCAACCTTTAACCACTCAGCTTCTCTAACTGAGATGGTGGCTGATGGTTTGTGTTCACACCAATGATCTTGATACATCTTCCAGATTTCTAAATGTTCTATGGCTGATAGATCTATTCTTGTTAAAGATTTACTAGGAGACTTAATAGGAAAGTAAAACACTAAGGTATGTTCAGGCTTAGTAATATCGTCTTCGTGATACACTCCTTGATCAACCATGAGCTGTGCAATAGGATCTTTCTTATCAGCACGAACAGTTCTTATATAGTATTCGCTGTGTCTTGTATGAATACCTGATGCACTGTCCACTAACTGACTCACAGTACCGCTTGGTTTAACACAAGTAATAGCAACAGATTGTTTGATTCCTAAATTAGCTGCCCAACCTTCGTTCATTATAACGGCTGCATTTTTCAAAACTTCTAATCTTTTAGGTAAATTATTTCCTTCGATCAATCTTTTATTATCCATGATGCCTGTAAGAGACACACCCAAGAGTGCTTCTTCCTCTGTGTTGTCTTTCCAAGCTTTTGTCAAGTATCTAAAGTTAGTTAAGGTTGCTTGAAACGTACCAAGAATAGTAGCGAGTTCTACTTTTTCTTGGAGAGTTTTCCAGGTATCATCAGGCCTAACAACAACTTCTGTTAGGTTACAGAACTGTTTGTTGCGTAGTATGATTTCACTGCAAGGATTACAACCAAAGTCTTTGTACTCTTCTCGTCTTCCATTCTTAGCAGCTTGTTCTTCAGCAGCTTGACGATTAAAGATACCACGCTCACCACTTTTAGAATCATACAGCGATAACCATTCGCGCATGAATGCTCCCATCTCTGCTGAGTCTGTATAGGCTACTGAGTTATTGGACAATGCTCGATGCTGGCTGTGTTCCCACCAAGAACCTGACTTAGCATTGCGCATACGCTCGTCTGAGAGGTTGCTGAGTGAGATTAAAGCGCTACGTCTAACACCACCCACTACAACAACTTCTGCGATCTTACACATCAAATCATGACAATCAATTGATACGAGTTTCTTTTGGTTCTTACTGAGTGCATCTTTAAAAATGTTTATAGTAAAATGCATGAGATCATCCAAAGGTGCTGGACCACTGGCACGACCACCAAAGGTTTTAAGTCTTGCGCCTTGAGGTCGAATGTTACTAAGATCCCACTGAGGAATGTGTCCTGCATAAAGCAAAGACATCAGTTCTTTGTATGCTTTTGCCCATCCAATCTTTGAGTCAGCTACTTTGATGATAGTATCTGTCTGATGTAGTTCTTCAGGTAGATCAGGAAGTTTATTAACGTACTGTCGTTCTACGCTGAATCCAACACCTGTGCCACACATAAGTATGTAAAGTGTTTCATCAAATGAACGAACAGTATCAACAGCAACATAACTACAGTTGAATCCTGCTACGTTGTCTCGTTCTAAAGCTGTGCCTGCTGACATTAAGGCTCGCATACTTGGCATTATATCCAAGTTAAGCACAGCTTGTTCTAACTGTGGTCGCATGTCTGCTATATCTGTATCGTTATTCTTCTTTAAATGCTCTTGCATAAAGTCAAAGTATCTTGCGACTGTCTCTTGCCAAGTCTCTCGTCTTCCTGTATCTTCGTTCCATCTTGCGTACCTGCTAAGATGTATGAACTCTTGATAGGTTGTAGGTAGTTTAGTTTGTTCCACTTTTTGTTCTCTCCTCTGTCCATAAGTGTATTGCTATTATAGCATAATGAATAATCTTTAATAAGTCTCCTTGATTCTTGTACTCTCCTGTGACAGGATCAGGTTTCTTACCATACCTCATTGCATACTTCATTATGTTTCCTATACAAAAGGCTTCTCCGTATCCTGCATCTATTATCATATCCGTTGCTTGATACTTTCCGTAGCCGTAGTGTCTCTCATATGTACTGTCTACATATCTTTTTATTTGTTCGATTGTGTTGTGTTCATTGAACTTGTAATGTTCGTGCATTAGTTTATGTGCGTGTTCCATTAGTTCTTCCATTTATTTGTCCTCTTTTTTTGTGTATTTCTTTTTAACTCTTTCGCTAATAGGTACGGGATTTCCATATTCATCAATACGAACAAACTTCATATCGGTATTAACTACAATCTCTTGAGAGTCTGTTCTTACGTTGTGTCTTCTTGCTTCGATGTTGAGTGTAATACTAGACCTACCTACTTTCTTTACTTTTCCCCAAATCTCTATAAGTTGTCCTGATTTAACAGGTCTTCTGAACTCCATCTTAGCGACCAACACTGTAACAACTCTAGGAGAATTACAAATCCTAGAAGCCATTGACGCGCCTGCTTCGTCTAGCCAAGACATCATGTGACCACCAAACAGATTATCGTGATAACCTAAGTCACCTTCTTTACACATCTTTGTACTAATCAGTTGCATCTTTCCACTCTTTAGGTAAACTCTCTGCGCTGTACCATCTGAATCCATTCTTTGATGCCCACTCACCGTGGCTTCTTTTTGTGCCGTCTCTTCTCATCTTTGCATTAGGCATGGGTGCTGATGGATTAGAAAATAGAAATACTAATTCACAATCGTCTGGCAGTATTTCTTTGATCCATTTGTATTTAGTGTATTCAGCATAATCCCAAAACCTTCCTTTTGCTTCTAAGTATATTACTTTATCTTCTAAGATACGAATGAAATCAGGATGATATTTGTGTGGTATCGAATACTCTATGATTCCTTTGTGGTGTTCCCAGTGTTGTAGTTCTTCTTGGTGAAGGTCGTACTCCCATTTAGAATCGTATCCTTTAGGTAATCCTTTTTCAGTAGGTCTTTTCTTTCTTGGTTTTCTTTTCATCTTAGTGTACTGTCTCGTCAACAGGCATATCCATACCTAATTCTCTCAGGTTTATTTCTGTTTCTAACAGGTCTATAAGTTTCTCTAATAGTATTGTATCTATTTCCTGAAGTTCTGCACCAGAAAAAAGAACACCACCTATTGCAATAATTAATTCATCTAAAGGAATAGCATTAACATCTATCTCTAAAGTATCTTGAGGTTTATCATTTGTCATGTTCATAAATCGTATAAGTTATTTTCTACTATCGTTCTTTGTTCTTGTTCTAAATCTTTTTGAAGCTGTTGGAAAGTTAAGTCAGGGTTTCTTTTAACTCTCTTGTAAATCCATTTAAGAGAATAAGCGCTGAGTAAAAACTTTCTGTTTGTGTATATGTGTGTTTGATCAGAAAGATAAGACTCAAGATTATCAACTGTAATTTCTTTTTTATCTTCTTCAGTGGGTACAATAGAGTGCAACCAATCGACCAATATCTCTTTGCCTTTCTTGCGTAGCCTCTTAACTTTTTTTCCATTCATCTGTAACCTCTGTAACTCTTGGAAGTTTTACAACATTTGTCAAGTATTCTAATTTCTTAGAGTATCTAAACACTCTCAAACCTTTGCCTTCGTTGGCATCTGAATGACAAACAAACTTATGTCTACACCAAGTACAACCTCTAGCAATTTTCATGTTGCCCGATTTACCATCAGGTATTGGATTATAACACAACTCAGGTGGAGTATCTTTCTTTATTTGAGCTTTAAGTGTTTTAATTCTTTGTTTGATATTAGGCTTGTCTAAATCTTCAGGTCTAAACAAAGCAAGTTCTCCGTTCTCTTTGTTAAGAGTTAAGAATCCACCGTGTGTTGTTCCTTCTGCTTCTTCGTAACCTGCTATTTGTGCCATGTAACCAAACGGATCATCGTCAGGTAGTGTACCTTCTTTGAATTTCTTAAAGGCAAAACCCGATGCAGTCTTAATATCTACAACTTCACCATCAATCTTACAATCCATGTGGCCTTTGATACCCGATACTTTAATTTCTTTTTGTTCGTCAGTTACTTCGTGTCCTGCTAAACGAGCCAAGAATAAAACAACTTCTTCCAGGATATGCCCATATAAAAACTTAATCTGTGTTGCAGCAGAGAAAGAATTTTTCTGATCTGTAGCTTTCATATCATACCAGAGCTGACGGCTGGGCTTACCTACGTTTGACATTCTCAAGGTAGGTTTATTGACAGGATGTTCTGAAGACCAATGCAGTAAAGCATTCTTCATTGCTTCACCGAAAAGTGTTGCAGTTTCTTCTGAAACATTTAATGAATTGCCTTCTGTAAGGGTGTCAAGTTTGTCGTATATATCTTGTACGAGTGTATCTAATGTTTTCTTTTTCATATCTTATGCTCCACAAATCTAAGTTGTCTAGTATCAGGATTAAAAAGTAAAAATTGTACTCCTAACTTTATTTGTAGTTTTGTTCTTCCTGTTTTAAACTGAACTCTATTTCCTGTTTTACATCTATGATCAAGTTGTGCTGTTTTTACATCTATCAATTTAACGTCACCTTCTTTAGTCATAGCTATCATATCTATTGGTCCAGTACAGCCTGAGTTTTGAAAAACTTCATAGCCATTATCCCATAACCAAGTGACTGCATAGTATTCAGCAAGGTCACCTTTTCTGCTTACGTCCTCTGACACATCTGTTTTTCCTGCCCACTCAGCTAAATCTTTTTCTGTGATTTTAAACTCTTCACCTAAAGCAAGTTGTTTAGAATTAACTTCATCTCTAATGAGTTTCACTCCAGTCTTCTCCTATCTTGTATTCACCATCCAAAGGACAGTTCATGTTAAAGTAATTGCCTGCATCTTTAAGTGCTTGTACTGCAAGCTTTCCAAAATCTTCTGCGTGTTCGTTCTTTACTTCGACTTGCCATTCGTCATGTATGTTAGCAACAAACTTATAATCTAAACCTTCGTCTTTAGCATTCATGTCCAACAGAACCAATGCTTTCTTCATTACGATTGAGCCACCACCTTGAAGTAAACTATTCAAAGATGCATGTGCATTTCTAATATATATCTTACGACCATCTAATCCTATAATGAATCCTTTCGCTGCTGCTCTTGTAACTTTCTCTCTAAGTCGTTTAAATGAAGGCTGATTAGCAAAGAAGCGTTCTTTAAGTCTAGCTCCATCTTTCTTGCTTCCTCCAACCACTTGTCCAATCTTTGCATCTCCTGCTCCGTATAAGAGTGCATAGATGAAAGTCTTTGCCTGATCTCTTGATTGAAGTCCTGCAGTTCTTTGATTCCTCGTGTGGATATCTCCGTTAATAATTTCATTTGTAAATTCCTCGTCTTTCATGTAGTGTGCAAGCATCCTTAACTCCAAGCCTGAAGCATCAATACCTACTAATTTATATCCTTTCTTTACAATCCAACAGGCTCGACACTCTTCACCGTAAGAACTCTTTAAAGATGGAACCTGTGCCATATTGGGCGCTCTGTGGCTCATCCTACCTGTGATTGTACCATTAGGTATCACAAAACCATGCACTCTGTTGTCTTCTTCAACAGCTTTGATCCAGGATTCTATCTGTGCAATTCGTTTCTGTAGTAATAAGAACTCAGCGATGAGCTGTGCCTCTGGAATATCTTTGATACGACTGAGCATCTTCTCATCCACAACAGGCTGTCCAGTAGGTGTAAACTTATAAGGCTTCCAACCAAAGTCTTGTAAGTATTCTCCTATCTGTTTGCGTGATCCTAAGTTAAAGGGTTCTTCGTGTGTACGAACGATCTTCCTTTCTCCTTGTATAAAAAGTTTCTGTTCTTCTAAAGAAAGGTGTACTCCTTTTCTTGTTTCAAGATTAAGACCTAGTTTAGATACTGCGCCTTTCTGTGTATACTTACGTACAATTTCTTCACGTACTGTTTTAGGCTTGAATGTTTCATGTACTTCTTGTTCAACTTCACTCATTCGTTTATAAAGACTTGCTAAAAGTTTCTCAGCTTTGTCTTTATCAAATTCAAAACCGTTTACTTCTTGTTGTTTTATTATATCTCCAACCGCATGTTCTAAATCAATAGCTTCGTTAGAGAATCCTCTTGCTTCTTTTCTAAGTACATTAAGCACAAGTGTATTCACTTGCACATCTCTTATACAGTATTCCATCATTTTTTTCGAGTACTTACTGTAGTCATCGAAGTCTATCTTAGGAAGATTAATGTCTGGATGATAGCCCCACATTCCTAGACTATGTCCACCTTCTCTGATTGGATTAAGCAAACGAGAGAGTACTAAAGTATCTACAAGTTTCTTAGTTGTTAGATCAACATTGGCTAGTCTTTGAATAACAGGTACATCAAAGCCTATAAT
>Ga0208011_1000244_pt1 | contig 22850 bp, 36 predicted proteins | sample 7_EtaG_FD_184080 | JGI IMG/M metagenome (GOLD analysis project Ga0208011, IMG submission 184080) | Marine viral communities from the Subarctic Pacific Ocean - 7_ETSP_OMZ_AT15161 metaG (SPAdes) (version 2) | ecosystem: Environmental > Aquatic > Marine > Oceanic | place: Pacific Ocean | collected...
GATACATTATAATCTATATAATTCAGATACTACTCAAAGAGGAGAAATTGTGGAACTATTAATTCTTGCTGCAGCTATTGGAGGTGCCGCATTCGGTGCCTTAAGACTTACTCCTAGAGATAAAGATGCAGAGACAAAAATAGATTACCCACTCTAGGTTAATGAAGATCAAACCTTTATCTTATATGAGATTGTCTCAACTGAAATTTTTCTACTGGGACCCTAAAGATGATCCAAGAGAACCAGAATATTGGGACTCCCGTAATGGGGGTCCTTTTTTATGTGCTTGATTAAAAATCAAATATTTGTTAGGATATGTCTTAACACTAAATAAAATCTGTTAAAGGAAAGCATATGCACGGCGATTTAGAACCTGAAGAGAATCATTGGCCTACTAAGGAGCACATCAATGATCTGTGGGAAGACATGGATAGATTGAATGCTCTCTATGAGGAAATGATGTGGCCTCATGATGATATCATAGAGTTCATTCCAGACCATGCAAAGAGTAGGATAGTTATTAGAAACAAATCTATGGAAGAAAGGAGGAAAATTGGTGAGCAATAACTTTACAGTTTATTCAAAAGAAGGCTGCCCCTATTGCGTAAAAGTGGTGGAGGTGTTAAAGTTAGCAAAGTTGAATCATGTTATTTACAAACTAGGAGAAAATTTTGAGAGGGAAGCATTCTATGGTCAGTTTGGTCGTGGGTCTACCTTTCCTCAGGTTTCAGTTGATGGGCATACTATTGGAGGATGCACAGAAACAGTTCAGTATTTGAAGGAGAAAAAATTAGTCTGATGAAAGAAGATTTTGAAACTGTTTATGATATGCTTGAACATGCTATTGAGTATGCTTTTGAGGGTAAAATGACTCTTAAGTTTTATGATTTCTTAAAGTATCGTAAAACTAAGAAGGCAGAAATAGATTCTTTCCTTCAAAGTTCTACTGTGAAAGAAATATCTGATCAGGTACTAGAACTTGAGGAATATATTAAAGGAGGTAAGGATAATAATCATCAACAATTACGTGAGGCATATGGTCACATACCTAAGCCTCAAGCAAGAAAAATAAAAACATATTTTATTAAAATCATTGAAGATGCAGTGAGGTATCAACATGAGCGAAGACCAGGAAGACGAAAAAAAGTCTCTAAATAATGACAAACCCCAAATCAATAGGGGTGTAGAACTACTCTTACGAAATAGGAGGAAACCAGAAAAACCTAAGACCTTTCAAGTAAAGTTTGGAAATTTAATTGCTCTATGGAATAGAGAGATTATCTTTCACTTTAATTTTTACTTGGACATTAGAAAAAAATAACTCTCTGGAGGAGTGCCATGTCAGAAACATTAGCAGTAACCTTGACACTTATGACTCTAGTGTCTATACTTGCAATTATTGTAGGAGGTATGATAGGATGGATGGCAAGACAACATTCATATGAGACAACACCTCAAGTAGTGTATGCTCATCCAGAGATGTTTGATGCCAATGGACAACTAGTTCCTGATGAAATTTTAGCCCTAAGAATTGAGAACAATTATGACACGGAAATCGACGATGATGACGACGGAGAACACTCTTGAGAATCCTGAACCACCTAAGACAGTTAGGAAGCCAAGGAGACCTCGTAAAAAAGCATCACCATCAGCTAAGAAGCTTCCTAACAATCCCTTTATGAATGAGATATTAGATCTTGTATCAGAACAAAAGACGGATGCTAAGAAGGTTGCTGTACTTAAAGAGTATGAGTGCGACATTATAAAGAGTCTTTTTATATGGAATTTTGATGACTCAATTATTTCTCTTCTTCCTGAAGGAAAGGTTCCTTATAAGCCAAATGAGAATCCATTAGGTACAGACCACTCTTCATTACGTAGAGAGCAGAGAAACCTTTATATGTTTGTTAAGGGTGGTAATGATCAGTTGTCTACTATTAGAAGAGAGACTATCTTTATTCAGATGTTAGAAGGTTTACATCCTAAGGAAGCTGATATCATTGTTGCTGTAAAGGATGGAGACTTAGAAGAGATGTATGACGTTTCTTATGAAGTAGTGGAAGAAGCATTCCCAGATATTGAATGGGGAGGGAGAAGTTGACAGTGAATATTATTCATGAAAATTGTGAGAAGAAAGCCTCTGAAGATAAGAAGCTCCCTAGAAGTTCTTATCTTGTATCTTATGTTGCCAAAGAGAAATTATCGTATGATATTGTGATGGCTGATAATAAAGTGGAGATATTTGATACTTATTGGGATAAGTATAAGGAAGGATTACAGGACATAGGTTGGACTTCTGGTAGTAGTAATCCCAGAACCTGGAATTATAATAAGAAGCAGGAGGAGAAGAAGGTAAGGAGGAAAAGAAAATGAAAGATAACGATTTAGAATCCCAAATTAACGACATCATTGAAGGTGAAATTCAGAACGGTATTAATGATTACATAGAACAACAGCAAGAGGGAGAGGAAACTGGATTAGGTTTTGTTAAGAGTGAAGATGAAGCAAAAGAGTTGAAAGTTAATGTGCGTCAAGATGAAGTTGATAAGATTATTAAAGAGTATAAAAGGATTAAGAAATTTAAGAAGTCTAATTTAGGTCAGGTTAAGAAACTTGGTTTAGTTGATAAGAATGGGAGGCCATTATGAGTAAGATTGATACTCAGGGAATGAGTGCTCCCATGACCCCTGATGAAACAAAGAAAGCAAGGAATCAAACATATAAACCTGCTGTTGTTACTCCTCGTAGGATTATAGAACCTACCCTTGTTAAGGAGTTAAAGATACTTATTAATGAAGTATTGAATGAGAGAAATGGTTTTAGAGGTAAATCATATTTTGATACAGAAAACTTTAAGCATTATGTGGGAGAAGAAGAACCATCTTATGAGGATTGGAAATGAGACTTGGAGTTATGTGTTCAGGTAATGGGACAAACTTCGAAAATATAGTGCGCAGTTGTAGATATGATGAAGTTGTATTAATGTTATACAACAAGAAAGAATGTGGAGCAAGAAGGAGAGCAGCAAAATTAGGTATACAACATTGTTATGTAAATCATAAACATGAAAAGGAGATGTCTCAGTTGTTTGAATCTTGGAGAGTAGATCTCATAGTGCTTGCAGGATATATGAGAGTGATTAAAAATCCTGCTGCTTTCCCTGCTCCTATCATCAATGTGCATCCATCATTACTACCTAAGTATAAAGGATTAAGTGCAGTTGAACAGGCAATGGATGCAGGTGAGGAGGTCACTGGATGTTCAGTTCATTATGTTAATGAAGAATTAGATGGAGGTGAAGTAATAATGCAAAGAGAAGTTCCTATTTTATCTAAAGATACAGTAGAATCATTAACAAAAGCTATACAAAGAATGGAGTATGCTATCTTACCGGCGGCAATAGAAAATGTTAAGCAACAACTATTACAACAAGTTAGTTGATATCTGCTGTAGAGTGGTGTCAACTGATGGAGAAGTGAGTCTTGATGAAAGGATATGGATGACCAAGTTAAAAGAGAATAACAGACATGCAGAAAATGTAGTTAAGGGATTTGGTATCACGTGATACAATTCTACTTGACTATATAATTATGGTATGGTAACATACTATTACGTTCAACCCAGAAGGGTCGCAAGTAAGTCACGGAACGGAGCGTTCATCCTCCTTTGGAGGACGCAAATGACTAAAGGAACGGGGCTAAAAATCCAACTACTTTAGGAGTAACAAGATGGCACAAGTCACTTACCGTGGTGTCAAGTATGACACTGATACACAAAAAGCAACTGAAGCACGTAAGGTCCAAGAAACCTATCGTGGTATCAAGTTCCTTAAGGAAAAGGAACTAGTAACTGCTTAAGAATCAAGGGGGTTTACATACCCCCTTTTTTAATATATAATTATAGTTAAAGGAAATTGTATGGCCCTTCACATGAGAGATACCCTATTAAAAGCAGTCTTAGCCCATGCTAATGGAGAAATTCAAAAGCATAAAGCAAACGTGGAAGTATATCTTGAACACCCTGCTGGTATTGGAGAGCATTCTGATATCACAGAAGCAATTCAAATAGAATTGAATAAGATAGCAGTCTATCATGATCAAGTAGAAGTCATTAACAAATACTTTATTCATGGATAAAGAAAGACTAAAATTAATAGTTCAAAACCTTAAGTTGCTAGTAGATTCCTTAGAGTCTGAAGTGTATTCTGATGTGAAAGCATATAAATACGAAAGCACACCCCATATCACAGACTACGACGAAGTATTTGATGACGATGATGGGCATCCAGACTAGAATGAATGAAGGACAAGAAGGCAGCAAAGAAGCTTCTTAAATTAGCAAAGGAACATCCAGATTGGTATAGTAAAAAAGATATTTTCTATGCTAAGATGATAAGAAAACGTATTAAAGATAACAAGAAACATCATGAGCGTGAAGTTGTTAACAGTAACACCAAAGGCAGAAGAGCTGATGGGTTACGTGGCAAGGGTGAGCAACCCAAAGAACCAAGACAATCCAAAGGTAGCTGGTTTACTAGGTTACTGCATCAAGCACGGTCATTGGTCGGTCTTTGAGCAAGCACATATGACTCTGGAGATTAATACTACCAGGGGATTAGCAGCACAGATACTAAGGCATAGGTCATTTACATATCAAGAGTTTTCTCAAAGGTATGCTGATAGTAGTATGCTTGGTGATCATATTCCTATACCAGAATTGAGAAGGCAGGATGATAAGAATAGACAGAACTCTATTGATGACTTAGATAGATTTGTAGTGCAAGATTTTGAACGTGAAATGCAGAAACATTTTGAAGAAGGAATGAATTTATATAAGAAGATGTTGGATGCTGGAGTAGCAAAGGAGTGTGCTCGTTTTGTTCTCCCCTTAGCAACCCCCACAAGACTCTACATGACTGGTTCAGTAAGGTCTTGGATACATTATATCAATTTGCGTTCCGCTCATGGCACACAGAAGGAACACATGGATATAGCAGAGGAATGTAGAAGCATATTCTCTGAGCAGTTTCCAAGTGTCTCTCAAGCCCTTGAATGGGTCTAAATAAAATTACTCTATACCTTACCTATGCCTACCTACCCTTTGAAAAATTTAAAGACAGGAGAGACACAAACACTCTGTATGTCTATGACGTCATATGAAAAATGGAGAGAAGAAAATCCTGACTGGGATAAAGATTGGAGTCAGGGGTGTGCCGGCGTAGGAGAAGTTGGAGAGTGGCAAGAGAAACTGGTGAAGAAAAATCCAGGTTGGAATGACGTATTACGGAAGGCATCCAAGATGCCTGGTGCTACTGTCAAACCTTTCTCTACTTAAATTATGACAAGAAAGAAAAAGAATGGGGATCAACCTATTGGGGTTGGTTTAACCGCTAAGCAAATGAAAAGAAAGAAACCAATTAATACTGATATGTTAAGGGACGTAGAAGCCCTTACTGATAATCAGAAAGCTTTGTTTGCATCATATGGTAAGGATAAAAACATAGTTGCTTATGGTGCAGCAGGGACAGGTAAAACATTCATCACTCTCTATAAAGCATTGGGTGATGTTTTAAATACTTCTACTCCATATGATAAGATCTATATTGTAAGGTCATTAGTTGCTACTAGGGAGATTGGTTTCTTACCAGGAGACCATGAGGATAAGTCTTACCTATACCAGATACCATACAAGAATATGGTTAAGTATATGTTTGAGATGCCTAGTGAGGCAGACTTTGAGATGTTGTATGGTAACTTGAAAGCACAGGAGACTATTGGATTCTGGAGCACATCATTTATCAGGGGTACAACATTAGACAGGGCAATTGTTATAGTTGATGAATTTCAAAACTTGAATTTTCATGAATTAGATAGTATAATAACGAGGATAGGAACCGACTCCAAGATTATGTTCTGTGGAGACGCTACTCAGACTGACTTGATTAAACAGAATGAAAGGAATGGTATTCATGACTTCATGAATGTCCTAAGAGTTATGCCATCAGTAGATATTATTGAATTTGGTATAGAAGATATAGTAAGGTCAGGTTTGTGTAAAGAATATCTATTAGCTAAAACGGAATTGAATTTATGAGCTTTACTCATTGTAATTTTTTAGGTGATCTTGAATTAGATAAAAGAGAAACTCCTGGGTGTAGGTTGTACCAACTACCAAGTGGTAAGTGGGTTCCATCTATTACATCAGTAACATCTTTTTATAACAGGCAAGTCTTTATCAACTGGCGTAAGAGAGTTGGTATGGAGGAAGCAAATAAAATAACCAAGAAAGCTACTGCTCGTGGTACTGACTATCATGAGGCAGCACAAAGGTATCTGGAGAATGGAGAACTGAATTGGGATAATTATACTCCTATTACTCAGTTTATGTTCCAGCATAGTAAACCCTATCTGGATAAGATAAATAACATACATGCTATAGAAAGAACACTTTACTCAGAGTACCTTGGTCTTGCTGGTAGAGTTGATTGTATAGCAGAGTATGAAGGAGAGTTGGCGGTAATAGATTTTAAAACTTCAACCAAGATGAAACCTGAGAAGTGGTTAGAGAACTACTTTGTACAGGAAATGTTTTATGCTTCTGCATACTATGAGTTAACAGATATACCTGTTACTAAACTCATCACCATTATGGTAACTCCTGAGGGTGAGGTAAAAGTATTTGACAAAAGAAACAAAGGGGATTATATTAAATTATTAGTAAGATATATTAAAGAGTTTGTATCTAACCACACTAGGAATGAAACTAATGGACAATGAATTAGAGAAAGTATTAGAGAAGAAATTCTTTTGTCCTACTAGGTTTGCTCAGTCTATAGAGCAGATGGTATTAGATAATCCTCAGATGAATTATATTGATGCTATAGTTCATTTCTGTGAACAGAATAGTATAGATTTAGAGTCAGTGCCTAAGCTTATTCCTAAACCATTGAAGGAAAAGATTAAGTATCAAGCACAAGAACTTAACTTTTTAAAGAGAACATCTATGGCTAAGTTAGTTTTCTAGTGATGCCCTTTGATTGTTATAAAACATACCTTGCGATGAAGAACCACTTCACCAAGGAAAAATTTGACTACCAAAAATTCGGAAACAAACTCAGTAGGATATCTGTAAAGTCTTTTTATAATAGGAAGGATAGGTTTTACTTTGAGAAGATGTCAAGGATGTATCCTGATAAGGATATAGAAAACTTTTTTGTATCTAATTTTGTAGGGAGAGACGACCCTCAAGTAGTATACATGGCTACCATTCTTAAGAAAGGAGAGCATACTTATAGGGATTGGCAGAAGAGAATCCAATCATTATCATATGTGTTTAAGAATGAGACAGAAGAGTTGTTTGATGGTAGGAAGATTGATGATGTATTCAATTGCTCTAAGGGACACCCTCCTATTTTGAAGAGTCATCTAGGTGGGAAGACATCTATAGAGACTATGATTATATGTGATAAGATACTAGGATATAAAAATAATTTTGATAAGAAGTTAGATGATGTAGTGTGGAAGAGTGTGAGTATGAAAATGAAAAAGTATTCTCCCTTCCTACATATAGATGTATTCCACTACAAAAAAATCCTTAAGGATTTAGTACTTGACACTGCAAGGTGACTCGAGTATACTGGATACACACAAGCCAAATCTCAACAAATACGAGGTAATCTAAATGTCTTTTGATTCTCTAAGGAAACAATCCAAGTTAGGATCACTAACTGATAAGTTAGTTAAAGAAGTAGAGAAGATGAACTCTTCTCCAGGAAGTACAGATGACAGGTATTGGAAAGCAGAACTGGATAAGACTGGCGTAGGGTCAGCAACTGTCCGTTTTCTCCCAGCTCCTGACGGTGAAGAACTTCCTTGGGTTAAAGTTTATTCTCATGCTTTCCAAGGTCCAGGTGGATGGTACATTGAGAATTCCTTAACCACATCAGGTGGCAAGGACCCTGTTTCAGACTACAACCGTACACTATGGAACAGTGGTAATGAATCAGATAAGGATACAGTTCGTAAGCAGAAGCGTAAGCTCTCTTACTACTCCAACATTTATGTTGTAAAAGATCCTCTTCATCCTGAGAATGAAGGGAGAGTATTCTTGTTTAAGTATGGTAAGAAAATATTTGATAAGATTCTGGAAGCAATGCAACCAGAGTTTGACGATGAAACTCCAATCAATCCTTTCGATTTCTGGCAGGGTGCAAACTTTAAGCTAAAGATTGTTAAAAAGGATGGGTTCTGGAACTATGATAAGTCAGAGTTTGATAAGGTAGTACCTTTATTAGATGATGACGATGCATTAGAAGCACTATGGAAGAAAGAGTATTCTCTATCTGCTATTACTGCACCAGACCAATTTAAATCTTATGAAGATTTGGAGAGACGTTTAAAGACTGTCTTGGGACAGAATCGTGCCCAAGCTCCTAGACTAGACCAGGAAGTTGCTGCTGAGTCAGTAGACCCAACACCAGCACCTGTAGCATCATCTTCTAATGAAGAGGATGAAGCACTTAGTTACTTTCAAAAGTTAGCTGATAGTTAATTATTGATAGAGTCTAATATTTTCTCCTTTCTTTAAGGTGCTGCTCACATACTGAGCTGCACCTTTTTTATATGGCATGATTTCATCCATATCATTATAGACTATGTTTAGATATGATGGTTTTAAAATATAGATATTTCTTTTAGCATCTTCTTTTTTCATTTCATATTCATAGTTGGTAACTGCTTGAGTCATTTTAGCAGCAGGAATAGTATGATAGGTATTGTCAAAGTATTCAAAGTAGTATGCATTTCCAGTTCCAACGTCTCCTTCTACAGTAAAGGTAACTTCTTCATTTCCTGTCATTTCAGGAGATTTGACAGCAGGAATGTCTGATAGATTATATTTAAATCTAATTACAACATCTCCTACAGAAAGTATTTCAGTAACTGCAAACCTTCCATTATAAGTATCTTCAGATACTCCTTGAATATAAACTTCAGAACCTACTACTAAGTTTTTAATACCTTGGTACATAGTAACAGTTGCTACTTTAGATTCAGTACCTGAGATTTGATTTACTTTAGTATTAATTGCTTGAATATAATTTCCATTAGTCCTCCATGTATTAGGAGTTTCTAATCCTTTTTCTAATATAATTCCTCCTTTAGAGTCTTTAATTTCTACAGTTTCATAGTGGTGAATTTCTGAATATAATTTATCATAAGTACCGTATTTCTCAAGGAGGACTTCATCTAAAGATGATTGAGGTAGAGGCCATTCTGTTTGAAGGTTTATTATATTATTAGATAAAAGAATTACCCAATCTAATTTAGAATCACCATACTCTTGATTAGCTATGTTATCAGGTCTTTCGTCTCCAATTATTTTATACTTAGTAAAATAATTTACGTTACCAAATATATCAGAGCGAAGTTTCCCTCTTTTAAATAAATTTTTGACACTAATATAGTCAGAAATATCGGTAGTTCCTTTATTTCTATTGACATATTCAAAGTTTGGTATTTGTTTGAAGTAAGATTGTGGCATGTTTAGAATCCCATATCGTCAGTTCCACCCTTTTCCCAGTCTCTACTATATATTGGATTCAGTTCATTGAAGGCTAGTGATAAACCGTAAGAAGTCATAGATCCATCATCATATGTCATGTATGATCCATCAGGATTATATTGAACACTGCAACTAGTAAGAGCACACATTTTAATTTTATTTAAGAATGGATGTTCTCCTCCACTTTTAAATACGTATTTTAATTTGAATACATTGGGAGTCATTAAGAATAATTTACTATCATCTGTCTGAACAGCCATATTTTTTTTAAAGAATCTAATAATCTTTCTTACGAGATTTGCTTCTCTTTTTTCTCTAGGTGTAAATTGAAAAGTATAATTAAATTTTCTTAATGAAGGACCTGTGAATAGAAGTTCTAGGTTAGGGTTTAATATCTTACCAGTTCCACGAGTGAAGAGAGTGGGGTTTCCTATTGCTTGTCCTGCAAAGAAAGATGCAATATCATTAGTTTCTATACCACCTGCAAGATTTTTTAATTCCCCAATGCCTTGGGACATCATATTTTTAGCAGCATTCGCAAAATCTGCTCCACTTTTACCTTTTCCAAACTCAGTAATAGCTCCTTGTGCTGTTTTAAATCCTGCAACATCTAATACATCTGCTTTCCCTTCACCCCAATCAACACCAGAAGTCTCTGATATTCCTTGTTGCATTGGTAGAAATACTGTTCCTACTTTGTTACCCATTCTTTCATCTGCATCTGCAAATCCAGCTCCCGCATCACCAAATGTATTAGGTTCATGTTCATATGCACTTACCTGCATATAATCATACTTTAATCTAGGATTTTCATTTAAAGGATATCTTAATGTGGATCTGCTTCTAGGTCTTCCTGAAGTAGTAGATCTTCCATTAGCATCTTGATTCTGCTCAGTTACTGCCCATCCTTGATTCTCTCCTTTTATACTAGTATTGTTTATATTAGGGGATGTTTCTCCTGTTGCTTTCTTAAATGTTTTCTTAAATGTTGGATTACTTATTGCTTGAGCCATCCATGCATCACTACTTCCTCCTTTAGCGATATAGTTTGGACCAAAAGCTAGGTCTTGTATCTGTGCATATTCTATTTCATCCTTTTCAGCATCATAATATTTACCAGCTACATCTTTTTCTGTCTGAGTAATAACTTTACCCACGCCAGTTCTTATTACCTTAGACGAATCTCCTACAGTTTTAGTGTAGAAAGATTTATTATCTAGGAGAAAGTAAGAGCTTATAGTGGCGGCCATTAATATCTTTTTAGTTATTTAGTCTTAAAGTTTGCATAAGATAATGAGCGTAGGTAATCTATCTCATCATTCTGTATAACATGTAAGGTTCCTACAATTTCATTCCACGTATAATTCCTTGATGTACCCCAGTGGAAGTTAAGTCCTTGGAACCCCCACCTATCTACAAAAGTAACAGCAACTAGAGGGAACTCATCATATACACCAGGAGTCTTAGCATTATATACAAAGGTATAATAGTTTCCTGGGTCTGGTACTAGGTCAGTCTGACTAAACACCTCCATGATGTTCATCATAATATCATCAGGATCATTTAGTCCTTCAATTTGTTCTTGAAGTTCTTGTGTTCTTTCTGACATTACTTAATACCTAGTTCATCTTCTGTGATTAGTTTGAATTCAATTCTCCTATCTAAACAATATTCTTGTGCTGCTTTCCACTTTGCTTGGTTAACAGCATAGGTAGTAAGCTCATAGAGATATGATTTAGTTACTCTAGATTTTTTCTTAGGAGGTTTGGTTTGCTTCTTAGGTTTCACCTCAACCACATAGGTTTTAATGCTACCATTACTTTCTCTCACCTTCATTAGAAAGTCTGGGTAGTATTTGTGAGGTCTTTTATCTACAGGAGACATGTATGGGATACTTATCTCTTCAGAAGCCCATGCTATAATATTATTATTCAGGTCACAGTATCTACAGAACTTACGCTCCCAACTACTACGACATATTATATTCTTATGATTGCCTTGATACTTTTGAGGATACTTTGGTTTGTACCTACTCTTAATACTTTCAGCCATCTCTTATACATAATATATAATCTAAAATATTTATAGATGGCTAATGCCTTAAGAAGTATAAGTCTGTCCCAAATAAAGTCTAGGTTGCTGAATGTATCCCAGACTTCCTTATATGAATTAACTTTAGGTATTCCTGAAGCAGTAAGAAGACGTTTACCTTTAACTGGATTTGATTATGATAGTATTAATTTGATGTGTGCAGAAGCATCCCTTCCAGGTTCTAGTTTAGCTACTCATGCAGTAGAAAATGATTATCATGGGGTCAGTGAGCAGATGGCCTATAGGAGAATATATGATGAGACTATTGGATTAACTTTTTATGTAGATAGAAATTATAAGATAATAGAATTGTTGGAAGGATGGATGGATTATATTAGTGGAGTGGATAATACTAGGGATTTTAAGAGTCCTTATGCAGGGTATAGGATGGCATATCCAAATACTTATAAGCAAGATATTTTCTTAACTAAGTTTGAGAAAGATCATTTTTCTTATCAGTCTAATCTTTCTAGAACTACTTTACATTATACTTTTGTTAATGCATTTCCTAAATCTTTAACAGCTATGCCTGTATCATATGAAGGTAGTCAGATTTTGAGGTGTAGTGTTTCATTTAATTTCATTAGGTATGTTACTGAGAGGAAAACTAGTGTCCCTGCTAAGTTTGGCGGATTAGTTAACACAGGTTAATATACTAACCTAAATAAAACACTGAAAGAATTATTATGCCTTTACCAACCATTGCAACGCCAACATATGAACTTGAGTTGCCATCTACAGGAAAGAAAATAAAATACAGACCTTTCCTTGTTAAAGAAGAGAAGTTATTAGTACTAGCATTAGAGTCAGAAGATACTAAACAAATTTCTACAGCAATTAAAGCAGTATTAAAAAATTGTATTCAGACTAGAGGAGTTAAGGTAGATAACCTTCCTACTTTTGATATAGAATATTTGTTCCTTAACATCAGAGGGAAGTCTGTTGGAGAAGAGATTGAAGTTAATCTAATAGCACCTGATGATAAAGTAACATCTGTACCAGTGACTATTAATATAGATGACATTAAAATAAGTAAGAAGGAAAGTCATACTAATAAAATTAAATTGGATGAGACTTTGATGATGCAGATGAAGTATCCTTCATTGAATGAGTTTGTTAAAAATAATTTTGACTTTAATGGTGAAGTAGATATGGATCAGTCCTTTGATTTGATTGCATCTTGTATTGATAAAATCTATAGTGAAGATGAGGTATGGTCTACTGCTGATTGTACTAAGAAAGAAGTTAAAGATTTCTTAGAGCAGATGAATAGTTTACAGTTCAAGGAGATTGAAATTTTCTTTGATAGTATGCCTAAGTTAGCTCATACTGTAACCTTTACTAATCCTAATACAAAGGTTGAAAGTACTGTAGTATTGGAGGGACTCTCGTCTTTTTTCGCTTAGGGATGGTTCATATGGACCTTGAAAATTATTATAAGATTAATTTCGCTCTGTTACAGTATCATAAATATTCATTAACTGAGATTGAGAACTTAATCCCTTGGGAGAGAGATATATATGTTGGGTTGCTTCAGCAACATCTTGAGGATGAGAAATTAAAGCAACAACAAGCAAGTAACTGATGCAAAAGAAAAAGACTGCATATGTTTCACCTAATATAGCAGGGGTACTTTCACTATTTGATCCCGCTTTAGATTGGAGCGCAGACTTGTCTGGTGATGAATATGCAACTGCTCTTAAAGAATTTTTAGTAGTTCATCAAGAGGGTAGTAAAGACCCTAGAAAAGATGATGAAATTGAAAGTGATGTAATAATGGGTATAAGAAAAGAATTTCTTAAAGTAAAAAAGAATAAAGATTTAGAATATTCGGTTAAGAAGACTAAAATTAAAGGTAATAAATTTTTTGATAAGGATCAAGGTAAGGGTAAAACAACTGATAAATCTCAAAATCCAGATATTAGTCAGATTTTTAATAATGAAAGTATAAAACCTGCTGATACGGATCCTGAAAGTAAAACAGATCAGTCCTCTGCATTAATACCAAAGAGATTAGATGGTATTGCAGACTCAGTAGAATCTATTGCTACATTATTAAGAAGACAATTAGGTCTTCAAGAGAAACAACAACGTGATGCTAGAGTAGAACAGGATAAAATTAATAAACAAGATAGGGAAGATAAGATAGAAAAGAAACCAGATGATAAGAAGACTGGTGGGCTTCCTAAGGCTATATCAAAACCAGCTCTTGGTTTCTTTGAGAGAATAAAGAAATTCTTTTTGAATATTGTTATTGGTGCTGCAGCAATAAAATTAATGGATTGGTTAAAAGATCCTGCTAATGCAGAAAAGATTACTCAGTTTAAAGATTTTTTAATTAATAATGCTGGAGTGATTCTTGGTAGTTTAGCAGCACTTGCAATGCTTCCTGTAATACTTACTGTTGTTTCTGTAGTAAAAGGTATACTAGCTGGGTTAGCATTGTTAGGACCATTGTTACCTTTATTACCTTGGATTCTAGGTGGTCTTCTTATTGGTGCGGTTGCATGGTGGATATCAAAGAAATTATTCGGTGATGACAGGGAAGATGCAATAGGTAGAGAAGCTATTGGTAGAGAGAGACATAAAAATTTAGAAAGACTTAGAGCAGCTGGAATAGTTGATGCTGGAGAAAATTCATTAACTCTAGATGAGGGATTTCATGAAGATGGTAAACTATCTTACAAACGCCTTAAGGCTCCTCTATATGGTAAAGATTCTATCACTGGACGTGAATGGAGACGAGGAGATCCTGTAGGAAAAGATCATCAAGTAACTGTTGATCTTATGAATGAAGATCATGCAAAATGGTATATTAAAAAATATGGACAAGAAGAATATGATAAGAAAGTATCTGCTCATACTTCATTTAGGGAGACTAAGGCTGCTCTTATTGATCATAGTAAAGATATGAGAGCTGAGATAGAAGAACTGTGGGGTGATAAAAAGAAGGAACATTTTAAATTAGCAAGAGAAGAACAGGAAACATTAAAGGAATCAGGTGCTAGTGCAAAAGAATTAAATGCAGCATGGACGAAGCAAACTGAAGACTGGAACGTCAAGAGGGATAAATTAAGGGAACAAGAAAAGGAAATAAAAACTAAGTATGGAGAAGAAGCAATACAAATTAGAAAGGGAGAAGAGATATCTGATGTATCTACTCAACAAACATCAGCAAATATTGATAATAATCAAACAGAATCTACTGATATATCCAAGCTTGAACCTAATAAGAAGAATCAAAATGTAGTAATATCTGGTGGAGGTAATACTGGTGGTGGAGGTAATACTGGCGGAGGAGGTGGAGGTGGTTCTGAATCATCTAGTGTCTCTAGTTTTTCTTCTGTAGATTCTCAGAATAATCAAACTATAGCTACTCAAGCTCAGTATAATAAAGCGAAGGTGGATTAAGATATGGCTTGGGGAGCACTTATAAAATCTGTTGCTAAAGGGGCCATTAAAAAGAAGGCTAAGAAGAAAGGCGCAGAGATGGCGAAGAATATTGTTAATAAAAAAGAGAAAGATAACTCTAGTGCTATAGTAGTACGAGAAAAATCTGCTTCTATTGTACAATCACCTGGAGGAGCTCTTGTTAAGCAAGATCAAGATTCTCCTATTACAAAACCTAAGAGTGGTTCATCCCCATTAGATAGAATTGATAGTGCTCTTTTAGATATTATTAATACTCTTAAGAGTAGAAGGAAGTTGATGTTGGCTCAGTCTAGAAGAGATAGAGTGCAATCTAATAAAGAAAAGAAAGCTAAGAGAGAAGGTCTTCTAGAAAAGATGAAGGCTGGTGGTAAGAAGATGTTGGGTAATGTTAAAGCAGCAGCAACTGGGTGGTGGGAAAGACTACAAAGATTTTTGTTGATGACTATGCTTGGGTCATTGGTGCTTGCTATTAAGAACAACTGGGAATCAATCCAAGAAAAGATTGAGAAGGTTGTCAAGTTTGTTCAAGACTTCTGGAAGTTTATGGAACCAGTAGTATCACCTTTAATTGAAGGGTTGAAATGGGTGGTTACGCAGTGGACTGAGATGGGTCCTGAGTTGATGAAGTCGAGTAAGGATAATAAAGAGATAGGCAAAGAAACCGATCAGTTATCAAAAGATTTGAAAGACTTAGAAAAAACTAAGAAGGATGTTGATGGAAATTTTAAAGAGGCAGAGAAAGGTGTTAAAGATAAAAGAAACGAAAAATTTGATGACTTAGCAAAGGAAACTGGTTTAGATAGTGGAGTTTCTCCTGATAATAAGGAACTACCTGAAACAAGTAGAGAACAGGTAGAACAAGATGTAGAACAAAAATTAGATGATAGTGGTATACAATCTAAACTGGATGGATTTAAGGGTCAGCTAGAAGAAGTAACTGTTGAACCAGTAGAAGTAGATACTTCCCAGATGAAGAAGTATGAGACTGGAGCATCTCCAGTTCCAGAAACTGGACCAGCTATAGTTCATAAAGGTGAGGTTATTATTCCTGCTCCTATAGTTAAACAGGTTGGTGGTCCTATGAAGATAGAAAATATTCTAAACATGATGCAGTCATCCACTACAAATATAAAACAAAATCCTCTTAATGTTATAAGTATAATGCAAGGAATGTCTAAAGAGCTTGCTCCTATAGGAGAGCAGTTACCTGGAATTATAAATGAAAAGATTGTGGAATCTGAATTTGAAAATTTATCTACTAAAATAATGGAGAAGATGGAAAAGACTTCTTCTATTTTTAATGATCAAGAAATAGTGGAGAAAACTTTTTCTAATAATACTATTGCAGAAGGAATGAAAAATGTTATTAATACTATTAATGAACAAACTGATTATGAAAATCCTTCATCAAATACTATTATAGTTCCTTTACCTTCACCTCCTCAACCTTCTTCAGGTGGTGGATCTGGAGGAGAAACTAAGGTAATTTCTATACAAGGAGATTCCTTAAATAGATATATGGAAACACTTATTCAAGGAGCTCTGTATTAAATACTATAATGTCACAAAATAAACAATCCACCAGAACAGGAAATATAAGAGAGTTTAAAATCTTTGAGGCTAAACAAGGAGGTAAATATATTGATGCGGCTGCTGCTATTGTAGATATAAAATACTATGAAAATATATTATCTAATACTATATCTTTGAATGTAAATGTTGTTGAGACTGGAGAGAGTAATGGTTCAATAGGTAATAAAGGTATGTTAGATGCACTTCCTATTAGGGGAGGTAATAAAGCTTATATTGTTATTGAGGATCATGAGGGTGCGACATTAGAGTTTAAAGGAGACACTGGATTGTATGTGAATAGAATAAGGAATGTTCTTCCTGGTACGCAGAAAGATGTTTATGCTTTAGACTTTGCTCCTAGAGAATTGTTTGCTAACGAACAATGTAGAGTAGTTAAAAGATATGATGGTAAGATATCTGATAGTATTAATACAATTCTTACTGACAATCTTACTGATGATGTAGGGATAAAGACTAAGAAGAAAGTGGATGCAGATGAGACTTTAATTAATTATAATTTTATAGGTAATGAAAGAAAACCTTTTCATGTTTGCACTTGGTTAGCATCCAAATCTGTTCCATCTGATAAGGGAGGGACAGCAGGTTATCTTTTCTTTGAAACTCATGATGGATTTAAATTTAAATCTATTGATGGATTGTTTGATGAGAAAAAGAATGAACCTAAAGGTAATTATATTTTTACTAATACCGCAGACAATCCTAAAGGGTATGATGGTAAGATATTAAATTATAGTATTGAAAGAGATATGGATCTTCAAAGTAATTTATCTATAGGTATGTATGCTAATAGAACTATTTTCTTTGATTTTTATGCAATGCACTTTAAAACAAGAGACTATAGTGTTGATGAATCTGGACCACCAGAAGAAGATAAAGGAGCAGGTAGTAAGGGTAAGCAAACCCACGGAGGAGCTGATGATATAGATGCTGTTGCTGATGAATTTAGATTGCCAGTTTCTAGAATAATGAATAAGGTTCTTGACGTAGGAACTCTTCCTCCTGGAAAGGATATAGATGAGCAGTTAGAACAATGGAAGAATAGTCCCTTTGATCCTACTTACGATGCTGCTAAAACTATGGTACAATCAGTGATGAGATACAATCAATTGTTCTCAATCAAAATAAATATGACTATACCAGGAAACTTTAACCTTCGTGCTGGCGACTTACTTCAATGTGAGTTCCCTGAATTAACCACTGATCCTAACACAGATGTTAATCAACAAAGTGGAGGTATATATATGATATCCAGTCTATGTCATAATCTCACACCAAGAGAAACTGTTACTAGTTTAACTCTTGTTAGAGATACTTTTGGAAGAACATCATTTAAAACAGGATAAATTATGACAACAAAAACTCCAGACCACGATTTAAACCATGAAGTTTACATTGATCCAAAGGATCATAAGGAACATGTCAATCATGGTATGATTGAATACAGTGAGTCTGATTTAGAGATGCATAATGATGCATTCCATGCCCACTCAGAGGAGGAAGTGAATAAGAATGAAGGTAAGATTAATGACTGGCACACAAGACATGAGGATCAACACCTTGAAGTTTATTGTGACAATCATCCCGACTCATTAGAGTGTAGAGTATATGACGACTAATGATTGAACAAGGACTTGTAAAAAGACATTACTTAGGAAGGGATGGATTCATTTGGTGGATTGGTCAGGTAGTAGACCAGACTCAATGGATAGGTAATTTTCCAGAAGCTCCTACCAGAACCACAAAAGAACAGAAGGGTTTTGACTTTAGATATAAAGTTAGGATCATGGGGTATCATACTGCATGTCCTACTGAACTTCCTGATGAGGATCTTCCTTGGGCTTCAGTAATGCTTCCAGTTACTGCTGGAACATCTGGAGGAGCAGTTAGTACGCCTAATTTAAGGCGAGGTAATTTTGTTTATGGTTTCTTTATTGATGGAGAGGATGCACAACAACCTGTAATCATGGGGGTGATTGGATATAATCAATACACTGCTATCCTAAAAGAACCTCCAGAGAAAGAAGAGTGTGGTATTTTTAAACCTTTTAGTGGCTATACTGTTGATGATACTGTCCCTAAGAATGCTCAGACTGTTGAGAAAGAAGAAGGAGTAGGAGAAGAACCTGGTGCTGGTTCTCCAAAGAAAGGAACATCTAATAAGAATGGGGTTGCTGAATCTTCTGTTTCTGTGCAGGGAAGAGATGATGGAGCTAGTTTAGAGCAGAAGAATGCTGAGTCTAAAGAAAGAGTAATAAGTTCTACTAACAAATGTAAGCCTGCTCCTATAGGACCTATACAAACTAACATTAGAAATTTTCTTGCAGATGTAGAAGAGGTGAAAAAGAGTGTAACTGATTGGGAAACAACAGTATCTACTAGTGTTGATAATGTAGATAGAGAAATTGGTAAGCTTAAAGCTAATGTTATTATGGATATTTCAGGGCATGTTAAGTTGATGCTTACTGAAGTTGAAAAGAATGTTGTACAAAAAGTTAATGATTCTGCAAGTGAGACTTTTGGAGAGTTATTCCCTACAGAATTACCTCAGGTAAAGGAAGAGATGATGAAAGTTAATGATGAATTGGCATGTCTTTTTAAAAATATAATGAAAAATCTTACTAGTATGATAGGAGGATTTTTAGATCAAATATTAGATAGGTTTGTTACTACACCTTTATGTGCTGTTGAGAATTTTTTAGGGTCATTACTTGGAAAGATTTCTGGTATAATAGATTCAGCTTTAGGTGCAATAATGCAACCTTTAAAATCTTTACTTGCTGGTATGGGTGCTGCTACTGATGCTTTGGATGATGTAATGGGGTTTGCTAGTGATGCTCTTTCATTACTTACTTGTGATGTAGATCCCAATTGTTCTCAGACAGAGACATGGAATCCACTTGATGGAGCTAAGCCTGGTGCTACTTTAGATTTGGATAGTATATTCAGTAAAGCAAAGTCAGCAGCAGATTCTGTTAAAGGTGCTCTTGATGGTGTTGCTAATATTGGTGATGCTATTTCTAATATAGCAGAGAGTGCTGATTTTTCTGATGTCTTTCAAGATACATGTAATGTTGGACCAGTATTTTGTGGACCTCCTATGGTAGAATTTATAGGAGGTGGTGGATCAGGTGCTACAGGTAATGTTATAGTCAGTGCTATTACTACTGTCTTAGGGGTAGATATTATTACTCCTGGAGGAGGGTATATAGGACCACCTAGAGTTAGATTTATAGATTCATGTGATAAGGGACGTGGAGCTAATGCTAGAGCAATAATATCAGGGGGTCAGGTGGTTCAAGTTGTAATGGATGATAGTGGAATAGGTTATCTTCCTGCTCCTGATGGAAGTCAGGGGGGAGATGGAAGAACATGGGCAGATCCTAATGATACTGTTGTAGTAAGAGATGATGGTACTTATGATTATCCTCCTTATAAACCAGGAATAGTTATTAAACTTAATCCTGGAGATACATATACTTCTCCTGGAGGAAGTCCTGTTACTGTTACAGAACCAGAAACTATTACCACTCAACCTCGAACTGATGATACTACTAAAGGAAAAGATCCTTCAACTAATACAGGAAAATATCCAGTGGTTCTTGAGATGGAGGATATTAATATTATTGAACCTGGATTTGGATATGATTGTTCTAAGGATAAGGTGGTGATGGAACCTGCTAATGGATGTGAGTTTAGATTGAAGTGTGATCCTGTAGGTTCTATTACTAAAGTGGATGTTGTGAAGGGGTGTGTAGGATTCACCGAAGATCCTAAGATTTACATTAAGAGTGATTCAGGTTATAATTGTAAGTTGATGCCTGTCTTTAAGGTAAATAGAATAGGAAAAGATACATCTCCTAAATTAATTTCGGCAGGTGGAACTATTCAAGTAATAGATTGTGTAGGTAAATTTTAATGTCTAAAAAAGAAAATAAACATCCTTATATTACTGGAACTGAGCATGGCAATTTAAGTTTCGGTAAAGTTAATACCCGAACCAATGAGATTTCTGCTTGTATGTTACAGAATGGTCCTGATGGTGGGCGACATTATATTAAGATGGAAGAGACTGGTAATAAGGAAGAGGGTACTAAAGGATCTACTAAAATATTTTGTCCAGGAGCTCTTACTGCTATAGCAGGTAAAGATATTGTTAATTATGGTGAAGGAGATGATACACCTAGAGATATTCCTGCTATATTTTATCAAGCAGAGAATGGAGATATTATATTATCAGCACCTCATGGTAAGATTAAATTGCAAGCAGAGACTATTGAACTTATTGCAGAGGGGTCTGATAATAAAAAGGGGATCATCTCCTTGACTTCTGATGAGAAAGTGATAATAGATTCTCAAATTGTAGATATACAATCTAAAGTTTCTACTAAAATATTTTCTGAAAAAACTGTAGATATGATTGGCAGGGGTCTGTTAAATATCTATGGTGGTCTTTGTGATTTTGCAGACAGATCCACTAAAAATTTACCATCTAAAACATGTGGTGAAGAATTATCTAGTAATGAGGGTATTAATCGATGAAATTTGGCAACATTTTTGTAGGAAAAAGATTGTTTGTTGGTTGTGGTAAACCAGAAGCATTAGGTAAAGGTGAAAATGAGATACGAGGCTCTGCTTATGTTGAAGGTCCTTTGCAAGTAGGAGCTGATGCTCAATACGAAAGTGTTGAAGCTACAGTAATGATTGGTGAAGAATATAATCCTGATACTCAGGAACCTCCTGATTTATCTTTAAAAGTTAAAGGTAACGTACATATTGAAGGGGATGCTAAGACTGGAGAGACTTTAAAAATTAATAGTGAAGCAGGGAATGCTGTTAATATTAATGATGGAACTGTCTGGATAAATGATTCAGGTGAGGCAATGTTCAAGACAGGAACAGGTGGTAAGACTTTATCTGCTAGATTTGGAGATGCTGATGATAGACCAAAACCTTTTGATCTAAAACATCCATCGAAAGAAGGATGGAGATTGAGACATGCTTGTATTGAGGGTCCAGAAGTTGGAGTATATTATAGAGGAAGGGTAAGAAATAGACATAATGTAATTGATTTACCTTATTATTGGAAAGATTTGGTTAATGTTGATAGTATTTCAGTTCAACTTACTCCTATAGGTGCTCATCAAAGTGTTATAGTAAAGAGATGGGATGAGGATAGAATATATTTACAAGCTCAAGGTGGTATGCCTGTTGATTGTTTCTTTCACGTATACGCAGAAAGAAAAGATATCAATCCATTGATAGTTGAGTATGAGGGTGAGAGTTGTAATGATTATCCCGATCCTAATCATCACACAATACCTGATGTTGATAGAAATTATAATGATCCACTATATAGAGGAGATAAAAATACTATAACTGGATGAAGAAACTTCTTTATGTTGAGGAGAATTTTATAACTCCTGATGAATGTAGAACATTCATAGATTATGCTAATGCCAATAAGAAAGAGATGCCTTATGGTAGTGAGAATAGGGGTGGAGATACTTTTCTTAGTTCTATAACAACCGAAGGACATCAGGTTGTTCATGATGTCACAGGACCTGTTGCTTCTCCTCAAGATGATGGTCATGCTGCATATCAAGGTGGAGATGCAGATTTCATAAACATGAAAGAGGAGAAGGCAGATTTCTTTACACATGTAGTTGATAAAGTTACTACTATGTGTAAATCTTTTGATGATCGTGCTAATTTAGATTATGTTGGTGTAGTAAGATGGCCGATAGGAACCTTTATGAATCCTCATTATGATAATTCTAATAAGGATGATATCTATGATATATTTGCAGCAATGTTATATTTGAATGATGATTTTAATGGAGGTCATACTGGATTTGAAAATTTTGAAATAGTTCCTAAAGCAGGTCAGATATGTGTCTTTTCTAATTCTCAATATAAGCATCATGTTACCAAAGTAGAGGATTCAGAGAGATTTGTTCTTTCCTTCTGGTATAATAATGCTTGACAATCTTATATGATTGTGATATAATTAATTATTATTGCTGGAAGTCTAATGAGTGACGACCTATTATCTAAGTGTGTCATAGACACCAGTAAAAGGACAGTGTATTTGTATTCAGATGGTGGAGATAAGAAGACTGTTAAATGTGATACAGTTGATGAGTTTATGAACGTGCTTAACTTTGTACGTGATA
>Ga0208011_1000245_pt1 | contig 22849 bp, 21 predicted proteins | sample 7_EtaG_FD_184080 | JGI IMG/M metagenome (GOLD analysis project Ga0208011, IMG submission 184080) | Marine viral communities from the Subarctic Pacific Ocean - 7_ETSP_OMZ_AT15161 metaG (SPAdes) (version 2) | ecosystem: Environmental > Aquatic > Marine > Oceanic | place: Pacific Ocean | collected...
GCGCTGCAAGTAGTTTAACTACCCCCATTCGTGTCGCTCTTCACGCCTTTCCGCAGAAAGACTGCCAATAGCGATGTGATTACCACGTTTATCATCACGCCCATCTCCATTTCACCGGAGAAATAAGCACCCACAGCCGCGAGTATCCCGCCAACTGCCGTCATATATGTTTTCTTTCCTGATAGCATTATCTTTTCCTCAGTAGTTCCTGCACTTTAAGTGCAATATATAATAGCGTTACTAAACTGATTGTAACTTTTAATAGAATATCAATTTCAAGTAACCAGTTTCCTAATCCTGAGACCGAAGCCGTAAGGACTTTTAAATCATCTAGGTTCATGTAAAAATTTATCGACTAACATTTGCTTGGCAACCTCTATTACACCAATCATTTGCTCCAAAGTCAAGTCAAGTTCCTGTTCGGAATACTCAACTGCGTGACAAATTCTACGAGTGAACTCATCCAGTTGTTGTCTCTCGGTCATTTCCCCTTCTTGGCTGCCTTTTTCTTGGGTGTTTTCTTGGTCGGTGCTTTCCAAGACTTGAGCGGGTGCTTTGCAGGTGTTTTGTAAGGTTTGTTTATCGGCTTGGTTGCTTTATTAGTTGGTGCTTTTGCTACCTTTTTCTTTGCAACCTTCTTCTTTGCGGGAGTCTTCTTCTTTGCTGGCGTCTTTTTAGCTGGCGTTTTCTTTGCAGGCGTCTTGGGTGCTGAATCAGCTTTTACCTTTGCTGCTTTATTTTTTGCTACGGCTTCTACGCGATCTGCCTCTGTTTTTGCCCGCGTTGCTTTAGCTTTATTCACACGCCTTGCCTTCTCACTTTTGGTTAACGGATGGGCCTTGCGTGGAAACGCTTGCTTGAACGTTTTTTCACGCTTAACAAATTCCGTAAAACTTTTAAGATTCTTACCTCCTAATGTTTTAATAAACTCTTTACTCATTATTGGCTTACCACCAGTACGCCACGGTTGCATCTTTTTCCATAATCCCGGAATTCCTTTAAGTGCTTTTCCCGCACCCACAGTCATCCACGCATCAAGTGCTTTTTTTCCTACCTCTATGGCAACATCACCAGCGCCAGCGCGTGAATAACCAGTTTGACTCTGACCAATTCCCCGATGTTTTGGTGCCAGATAATCTAATAGCTTTGTTTTTGCGCTTTTAGGTTTTGCTGCTGATATAGTACCACCACCTCTTGCACCAACGCCACCCTTGGCAAATCCTTTAGTCTTGTCGGCTTCGAGAAGTTTGGCATATGCACCTTTCGGTTCTGCTTTTTTCTTCGCAAGCAGTTTACTGAGTTGCTTTTTATCAGCCTCAGTTGTCTTGGTCTTAAGATTTTTACCCCGCACCAAACCATGCAAAATATCGCGCTCTCTCGTGGCCGAAGTCTTGGTTGGTTTTGTGGTTGGTTTTGCGGCCTTTTTGCCGGTTGGCGGTGTGACGGCTGGTCGGCTAGGTAGCTTGGGCTTTACTGTCTTGGGCTTTAGGTGTGGACTTGGCTTACCGTTAACCGTTATTTTAGTCTTACCATGACGAATTTCTTTGCTGGGTACTTTGGCTTTGCTGATGGCTTTACCCATATTCTTGGCTATTCGCAACGCCTTCTGTTTTGCACGCTTCCTTTTAAGTGCCGCGTTTTTAGATGCAAAGTCAGTACCAGCTAATTCCATTAGGCGTTGTCCGCCCTTTTTTCTTTTGTATGCCATAATTAACCTCTAGGTATTCCTTTTTGTACGGGTTGTCTACTTGGTACGGGTTGCCCTGTTGGGCCAAAGCCTGTCCACGGTCGCGCATTAGGTGGACTTTCGAGTCTACCTGACTGATTTAAGTATGGACTTGTGCCGGGACTCGGCCCCTGTCTACCTTGCATTACCGCCGCAATGTTACCAGCAATCCTGTTTGACGGGCTTATCGCACTATAGTTTGTGCTGACTGGAACATTCGTTGGCCCCATTTTACCTACTGAACCACCCCTCTCCTGACCCCAATTGGGATTGGATGGACTGCTGCCATAGTTAGCTGGTACAGAGAACTGTTCTGTAACATTCTGCCTTGGTGCAGGAGGCTGTCTTGGTGGCATCTGTGCTGTTGGGCCAGATGGACTCATACCATACCCTGCGCCGGGATCAGTTGTCTCAACCATCTGACCTCTAGGAGCTTGTGCAATAGGTTGATATGAAGGATTAGATGGACTATTTCTATAAGTATACCGACCTCTCATTGCTGCGCCACTTGCCCATCTATTCGGATCAGATTGCATGGTGTATATGTCTTCGTATGTCGGGGCCGTGGCCCACGGTGCTGATGGACTTCTTGAAGCAATTGGGCCGCGAAATGCAGAATGGTGACCCCAAGGGCCGGGTTGTAAGTCTGGCACTTGGCGTTGAGCCATTGGGTGCGATGGACTCGTTAAGGGCGGCGACATACGCGCAGGATCAAGACCAGCAGCTAAATGTGGCATATATGGCATATCTACCCATGGGTTTGTCTTTTGTATCTGCCGTTGCGCTTGTTCCGCAGCTGCTACGCCCTGTGGCGTGTATGGGTATTCTACTCCTCCAACATTAGGCATTTGTTTTCCCTTCGTATTCTATGTCAATAAACGGTGTATCAATCTCAAGCTTGCCGTCCAACGACTTGCAACCAGCCAACATGACAATTAACAGAATTCCCCCAAGGATCGCCAGCATATACATAACATCTTTTGCTTCTCTACTCATCGTTCCGCTTGGTAGGCACAGATTTTTTTGTTACGCCCATGCACTTGTATAGCCCGCTAACCTCAACCCGCAGCATTGCGAGTTCTTTGGCGAGCTTGTTCGTTTCTTTGTCATGTCCATTCAATCTGTCAATCAATTTGACAATTATCGTATACAAGTCTTTGATCTCGCTTGACAAATCTCGTAGGACATAGAAGACAATCTTATAGCCGAAGATTCCTGCTGCCGCTGCTGCAACAACAGGGAATCCCAGCGTTTGTATAAGATTTGCCGTGTCTGTTCCCACATCTTACCCGCCAGTTTCCTCCTTAACCTCAGGTTCAACAACAAAACTGGCCGTCAACAAACTCATGAAGTGATTTCTACCACCATGAGCTTGATCCAAGTTGAAGCTGATCTGTCGAATCTTGTTCTCAAGATCGGCTACATGATTCAGTAACGTCACCTGCTCCTGTGACAAGTCCGCTACGTTGTGTTCCTCACCGCTGATAACAACGGTCTGCTTGTTTTCTGTTTCTGTGTTTTCAGCCATAACCAAATTATCCTTCAAGCGTCTTTACCCGTGCGCTTAACTCTTGCACCGCTTTGATCAGCGGCATCACCAGATTGCCATACTTCAGACTTAACTTGCCGTTGGGCGACTCGTTCACAATGTCGAACTCCACACCCGCCTCGGTCATCGCGGTCTGCACATCTTGCGCTATCAGACCCAACCGCACCGTGTCATCGTCTGCCGGTCGTGCGTCAGCGGGAACTGTGACCGTCTCGTAGACTGCATCTTTAGCTTCCACCGCTTCACTCACCAATCGGCGTTCTGTGACTTCATCAACAGCCGCTTCAGCCGGTCGCGTGATGTGCGTCTCTGTCCACTCGGCTTCCGCTTCCACAACCACTCGCGTCTCTTTGCGTTCTGCTTCTGCTTCTCGCACACACACGCGCTCGGTCACTTCTGCGACTGCTGGCGTGACGATTGTCTCGGTGACTTCTTCTTGTGCGGTTTGGGAGATGTACGACTCCATCACCGGCACTTTGTGAACGTCGTTCGCACGCACCTCGGCAACCGCTTCGACAGCCGGTTCAATCTCGTTACCATCTTCGTCAACAACCGCGTCTTTCGCCTCAACTGCTGGCGTCACACAATGCGTGCAGATTGAACCGTCTTCGTTGTACAAGTCACACTCTTCGTACAACGGTGTGCGCTCGGTGCGCGTGACTTCTTCGCTGGTCGCACGCTTCACCCACTTGCCATCCACTTCAACGATCTCTTCGCCTGTGACAGTCTCGGTGACTTCTTTCTCGCTGTGCTTGTGACGCGTAGACGTAATCTCCTCACGCGCTTCTTGCGTGATGCGCGTCTCAGTGCGCTCGGCTTCAGCGTGAACGACAACCCGATCTTCGTACACCGCTTCAACTGCTGGGATCGTTACCTCCTCCGTAACTTCCTCAATAGCTGGGTGAACTTCCTCGCGTGTCTCTTCAGCTACCGCATCACGCGCCTCTTGCACGACTACGGTTTCGTAAACGGCTTCTGCCGCTTCGACTGCTGGGGAGACGAGTTCTTCGGTGGATGTCTCGCGGAGATGGTTCTCTTTAATTTCGTCTGGATAATCAGCGGGGTTGATTCGCTTGTAGCTAATCGCCGCCAGCTTATCAACAAAGTCCAAGCCGACTGTGCTTACCGCCACATCGCGCTTAACGCGTCTGTCTGACGGTGCAGAAATTGATGTGTCAGCACAAAGTATCGACCCTATGCTGCCGTTACCCAGCATAATTGTGTTCGATCCTTGGCCTTGACCAGCGTAACCAATGACAATTTCGTTTTGTCGATCATTGGCGGCTGACTCCGTAGCAGCACCTATAAACACCGATTGACTCGCCTCATCTACGGCAACCGGTGATCCGTCTACTGTTTGTTTACCGGCTTGAAAACCAACTGCAACATTGCTGTCGGCATTGGCGTGGTTAAGATTAACCAGCGCGTCTTTGCCGATAGCCACGTTATCAGCCATATCAGCAGCGGCACTCCCCATAGCACCAGCACCTAATGCCGTATTTGCACCACCAGTAATTGCGGCGTCCATACAGTTAGCACCTATGGCCGTGTTGTTGGCCCCTGATGTTGAAGCCGCTAGTGCAGCATAGCCAACTGCCGTGCAACCATCATCATCAACAATCGCACTCCCCGCATTGTGGCCGATCAGCACGTTCTCTGTGCCGGAGGTGATCTGTTCACCAGCATCAGCACCGATGGCTAGATTGATGTTTGCCGCAGCGTATGCAGCGCGGGAAAGCGTGTTAGAACCTATTGCAATGTTTGAAGATGTAGCAGCAGTACAAGCAGCCAAAGCGTCTTTACCTATTGCGATATTTTCGTCAGCGTCACCAGTTAACGCATCAGCAGCGTTATACCCAATGGCGATGTTGTAATCGCCGGTGGTCATTGCCGCGCCAGCAGACTTGCCGATGAGTACGTTGCCGGGGCCGTCTGTTAATGCTGTTCCTGCGCTATGACCAACAACAGTATTGTTGCTTCCATCCATTGCACCACGACAAGCATCGCAACCAACAACCGTGTTAGCAGTACCAGTACCCGCAAGATACGCAGTATGACCCAACGCCGTGTTGGAATTTCCTGCGCTTACTGCGTTACCCGACATATAACCGAGAAACGTGTTCTCCGTGCCACCAGCAACCGTTACACCCGCAAGTCCACCAATGGCGGTGTTCTTTACGTCAGCGTTTTGTGCGTAAAGCGCGTTGTGACCTATCGCTATACAGTAGCTAACATCAGAAGTCTGGCTAGTAAGCGCGTTTGATCCTATCGCGACGTTATTGTTTCGCGCTGTGCCTGTATCTGCGGCATCTAGCGCACCGCTACCAATGACGATATTCTGCGCACCCGCTGTTAAATTCGCACCGGCATCTTTTCCAAGCAACACGTTGGAATGTCCCGAAGTAAGATCGACACCAGCAGACATACCCGCAAGCAGATTGTTGTAGCCGGTCGTGACTGCGTAGCCAGCTTTGAAGCCAAGCAATGTGTTGTTATCGCCGTTGCCATCTGACCCACCGCCAAACGCACCACTACCACCAGCTTGATAGCCAACAGCGGTGTTCTGTACGCCACCGTAAGTAACGCTACCACCAAGCGCGTTGAGTGCGAGATAACCAATAGCCGTGTTCTTTGAATCGTCACGGTTCTGCGACATTAGTGCGCTGTCGCCAATCGCAACACAACCATCTGCGCCAGACGTTTCTGAACCCATCGCATCGTAACCAATAGCTATGTTTGAGTGTTCACCTCCATTGGCCACATCTAACGCCCGAGTTCCGATGACAACATTTTTGGCATTGTCTGTCATTGCCGTTCCGGCATTGTATCCAATGGCAACATTCGAATGCCCCGTAGTCGTTGCATCCAGCGAGTAGTTGCCTATGGCAATGTTGTAGTTGCCGGTGGCGTTGTCAGAATTGTCGCCAGCACTATCAGCGGCTTTGAGTGCGTCGTAGCCAATGGCAATGCAGTCATCTATGCTGGTTGCGTATCGACCGGCGCTGGCCCCAATGATTGTGTTCCGCTGGCCAGTTGTTGTTCCACCAGCCGCCCAACCCAAAAACGTACCATAATCGCCATCGTAGACATACGCACCTGCATCTTTACCGACAGCCGTGTTACTCGCTCCTTCTCTGCAACGAGTCAAAGCATCCATGCCAACCGCTGTCAGATTCGTTGCACTCGTAGCTGCGTCAGCAGCACCACTACCGACTGCGGTTGCTTCGCTGCCGGTGAAATTAACTAATGCAGAAGACCCAACAGCCGTGTTGTTGTCAGCACAATCACCACTCTGAAGTGCAGCAGTACCGACAGCGGTATTAAATTCGCCGTTAATCGTTGTAGCCAGCGAGAGTGCGCCTAATGCCGTATTGCTGTTTCCGCTAGTCGCAGCACCCAAAGCACCTTTGCCAACTGCGGTTAAATTTGTCTGACTACCAGCTACGCCTGCTGCACCTGAACCAACAGCAACAGCATTGCTGCCGGTGAATGCGTAGAGCGCACCAAAGCCAAGTGCCGTGTTGTTATCAGCGCAGTTGCCGGTTCCCAACGCTTCAACACCCACCGCCGTGTTGTTCGCACCGTCATCGGTTGTCGCAAGTGAACCCTTACCTACTGCGGTGTTACTTGCGCCAGTTGTTAAAGAATCTGCTGCGCCAGAACCAACGGCAGTTGCGTTGCTGCCGGTGAAATCTTTTAGCGCATAACGACCAACCGCTGTGTTATCGTTTACACAATCTCCACTTCCCAGCGCGGCCTGACCAATAGCTGTATTATTATTTCCAGCGGTAGATACGCCAAATGCGTTGTCACCGAGTGCCGAATTTGAATTACCACTTAAAAGCCCATCACCAGCACGGTAACCGACTGCCACATTGAAATCGGCTGTGTTGTTGTTTAATGCGCCTAACGCATCATCACCAATAGCAGTATTTCGTATTGCCGTTGTTGCCGAAGCGTTTGCATCCAACGCATTTCTGCCAACTGCCGTGCTTGTTGGTTCACCATTCGCACCGTGGCCAATGTCCAGCGAGCCGATTGTGACTGCGCCAGTAGATGTAATCGACAATGCGGTAGCCCAAGTTATTCCTGCGTCTGCTGAACCACTAGCCGCAACTTTGAAGTTGTGAGCGCCACCGACTTGATTATAAAGACTAGCTTCGTCTGTCGAAATATATGACCAAGCACCAGATGTGTTGATGTAACCGTTTTGCGCCATGTCAAAGTGGCCACCAGAACCTTGAGCCGTGGTCGCATTCAACGTACCATTGCCACCTACTTGCAACGCACTTCGAGTTGATTGCCAAGCTTCTGGCGACACGCCAATCCCCAAACGTAACGGATCACCCGCTACGTTCTCTGTTATGAAAATACCATCTGCGTTGCCATCAGACGGCTTCCATTGCATCACTTCACCCGCACCATCCGACTTGATGATGGGTTCGTTTTCGTAGGACGTTCCCGTAGTGTGAATCGAACTCTGTTGTGTAATTCTTGCCATAACTTATGTTCCTGCTGTTCCCGGTGTGTGACTACTATCGTTAACCTGTACACTAAAGACTACAGCAGATGCAGCAGACGTTCCAACAATACAAGCTGTTACATCGACATAAGCAGCATCGCTGATCTCTGCCTGAGACATAGGAGAAAGTCTAATGTGATATACTGATGTAGTAGCTGTGCCACCTACTCGTATATACATATCTTCGCTACCCACATTTTGTACGTATGCCGAACTATACCTGTAACGAGAACTTAGTAGTGGATTGGCAGCAACGCCAGCGTTACCAGATGTATATACAGTAAGTATAGAAGGTGTATTAACTGTACCGTTTTCAGTAAGACCTAAAGATAATTTAACTGTAGCCATAATATTTTAAAAGAAAGTAATTGTAGGGTAGGTGGCCCAAGCATAAACCACCTACCCTACGTGTTGTTTACGACGTGCGACGCCGCTTGTAGATAATCGGCAAGCAATACCGAGCATCTCCAGCGATACCACCGATAACAGCCTGAGAGATAAACTTCAGGTAGTCACCGTAGACGTTAAGCTCAGTACCCGGTGTTGCACTTATAGCAGTGCCACTTGTCGGAACTAAGAACTGATCCGTCAACGTAACTTCACCATTCCACTTCATAGAGTAGAACTTCTTAGCGTTCATGTTCTTCGACGCAAACTCTTTTGGCGGTGGGCCAACGTTGATTGCTTTGAAGGCATCTGCGCCGACGAGGAACGCTATCTCGTAAGAAGCGTTACCTGCATCATTCGTAGAACCATCCTTATCGAAGCCAGTATCACCATTACCGATTGCTGTATAAGCTGGATTCGGAACGACTTTACCACCACTCTCCTTTTGCGGTACAACAAAAGTACCGTTATGGTCAAACCGCATTGGAAACGGATCGAACTTAGCTGTGACCTTGCCAAACAAGTCACCCGCAAAACCATCTTGCAGAAGGTTTAGATTTGCAGGAGCAAGCTGAGTTGCACCAGCCGTAGTATGTCCAGTACGCAAGTTCGTATCCCACAACAGCGAAGCCCATGCTTCCGTAGAACAGATAAGGACGTATTTGCCCTTAACCATCTCAGAAGTTTTAGGTACGTTATGCAAGCGATCAAACGTAGGAGCTTGAATATCTTCCTGCAATACAAGCATTGCCTTGAAGATTTCCTTCAACGATATTGTACTAGCAGGTACATCACCATCGTCAGAACCACCAGCAGAACCATCAGTACAATCTTGACGGAACTGATCGCCACTAGACTGCGCTATTGCTGTCGTTGTAGCTCCTGCGGTATCAAGACCATTCTCAATCGTACGAATGTCAGACTGAGCGAGCGATGTTTTCTTGATACTACCAGAGTGAGCAATCTGAGAACTCAGACCTTGGCCCACAACGTAAGCATCTGGAGCTTGATAGTACATCAAAGTACGAATGAACGTATTGTTCGCATTCTGAATTTGACGAACGATATCAGACTGAGCGTAGCTTAGGTGATCTCTCCAGAACGACTCAAAGTTTGAGAGGAAGCGGAAACGATTAGACTCAAATCGGTGCATACCGAGAGAGGCATCTTCCGTACGCTCACCGACCGTGAACTGATCCTTCTTCGGGAAGTTCGTTAAAACTTCAGGCATGAAGGTCGTACGAAGTACAGGAGAGGGCGTTGGAGTTGTCCCAGTTAGGACACTCCCCATATTAGGTTGCCATTTGATCGAACCGAAGAGTTGATCGTAGATGTTCCACTTCGGGTAAAGGGCAACCTCGTTTTTTGCCAGATAATAACTGAGGGCTTTAAAAGCAGACCCGGTCTTATCAACGGCACTATTAGCAGCATTAGCGACTGTTGCTGCGGTTACTGAACTAGCCATAATATTTTAGTATTTATATGTTAAAAACAAAAAAAGACGAAGAACAACCAGCGCGTTCCTCTTACGCTGCGATGCCCTTCGCCCAGTAGCAATAACAACACTAAAAACCAGTGCAGGGGTATGCCCTTACCCTATTGAAGCATATATCTTAGTAAAGCAAGAATCGTGCCAAGTTGGCTGTCTTCTAAAGATTCATCCAATCTGGAACACTAAGATCACTTCCGTCAGATGCACTTGCCTTAGAAGATTTCCTGCGTGCCTTTGGTTCTTTACGCTTAGATTCTTTTGCCTTAACGTTTTCAGAAGACGAGTGTGCAATCTGTAGCTGCAGCGTTACAAACAAATTAGAAGCAAGTTCGGACATAGGATGACTACGGAAGGTCTTTGGTAATGCTTTTGAAAAGTCATCCTTGATAGTTTGTATTGTCGTTGCACCAACTTTAGGGAGAACAATCTTCTCCTGTGCAACCTTCTCATCTGTGCGCCACGCAAAATTAGCGTTCTGCTCACGTTCAAGCAATGTAACAGCATCATTATAATTAGCCTTATGCGTATGACTAACGTTATTCAAGCTGTCAGTAAACTTTCTATTAAGGCCAACAGCTTCCTGCAAAGCCATCTCCACATCTATCTCTGCTTGCTGCGTTGGTTTAAAAGTTCCTTTGCTTATTACGATGCTGTCACTCTTATCGTAGCCTTCGATGTTCTGCCAAGGTTCACCATTGCGAATCTTTATAAGCTGATTACGCCAATGCTGTTGCTCTCGCTGAGACTTTGAATAATTAGCATAAGTCTCTTTATACTCATCGCTTAAGACGTAAGCATCTGGGTGATCTGCACTAACGTTACTAGGCTTATCAGCTACTTGTTGTGCGAGGGCTTGTAGCTCTTGCGAACGCTTACTAAAATGCTCAAACGCCTCATTAGACATTTGCTTGAGAAATTTAGCATCTTCTTCATTATACTTACTATAATCCCGCGCTTCGGCAACCTTAGCTATAGTTGCAGACAAGCCTTCACTATCTTCAGCAACCTCCTCTGCGTCCTCGACATCCTCAGATTCTCCCTCTCCGTCAGATTCCTCTTCTTCGAGATCTCCTTCAGGCAGTTTAACCTCTTCTGAGTCTTCTCCATCTGGTTCGCTAGATTCTTCGTCTCCGTCTTCTCCATCTGCCACCACTCCTTCATCATTTTCTCCTTCCTCGGTAAGTTCACCGTCTAGTGGGTTGAATGTTGTTTGTTCGCCCTCGCTGATTTGTTTTATCAACGATTCCTCGACTTCCGTATTCTGCAATGCTGTTGACATCTTTAATGTGTGTTATGATTTCGTCTAATTGTGTAAGTTTCGCCACGAGTCGCACAGTAATCTCTGGATTATCATGCTTCTGCGCGGCAAATTTTATTTCATTTAAAAGTTTCTCACGCCTCTCGCCAATAAACTCTATGAAAATTTTTGTCTGTTGGCTATGTCTCCAACTTTCAAGCTGGTGGTGTAGGAGTTCCTTGTTGCTGTTTGGCATTTTGTTGGCTTTGTCCTAGAATGTCTGCTACTTGTGCTTGTAGCATTTTTATCTGTTGCTCATGTGGCTGAGCTTCTTCTGTAAGTTGCCCTGTCTGCTGATCTACAACCAGTGAGTTTACAACTTGCATAAGTTGCTGCAAAAGCTGATCTTTTTGGTCACCTATCTGTAACATCTTAGCATAAGACTCACCTTCGTCTGGAAACATAAGACGCATCATGTTCTGCAAGAAGATGGGCGCTAGTGGTGTTTGAGCGACAACGCCCCACGCTTGCATCATCTTCTGCGATTTCTCCTGACGCTCAATAACATCCACGTCACCAGCAGGTTTAATGTTAAACTTATGGTTGATGAAAAGGTCAATAGACGCAGCAGGGCGGATTGCACCTGCGATCACACGCGACTGATAGATAAGCCAACACCACTCATAGACATCTTTAAGTGCTATGCTAAAGAGCGACACCTGCGTTGATGACAACTGCTGTGCTTCACCAGAAGCAGCTTGAATCTCTGTGGCGGTTTTACGACTATCTTTACGATTCATCGCAGCATAGTTTATCTGAGACTGCTCTTGCGAGTTCTGCGACATAAGCGATTGAATCGCTGTTACCATAGATGTGTCAGGTGGCCTTAGCTGAAACTGCTTAATGTTTGCGTCAATCAACGCTCCCGGCTGAAACCTCACAGACGTTTGTATGTTAGTGTTGTTGGGGTCTTCGTTCTCTTTCGCAAAGTAGAAGTTCGCGGCACGACGATGAGCAGTCACGAACGAGGACATCAGCGAAGTGATTGTCTCTTGCACCGTACGATCAGCGAAAGCGCGGCCTGTTGCATTTTGTATTGCGCTGTCTTCCTGTATGTTATAAGGAAATATAACGTAAGGATAATCTACCTCATCTTGCAAAGCCTCACCGCTGCGTCTACCTAAATACAAAGGACGAGGATCACGTAGCCATTCGTCACTTTTCTCACAGCATGACCACGCAACAAAGACTTTGCCTTCGTGCTTAAACATTACCTTCTCAACCTCATAAAGAGATTCAGTTTCTACGTAAGATGCTCCACTATCAGTTTCAGGGCTTGATCCTAAAAGATTATCAACAATGTCCTCGTTGAAATCATCGTTATCTACCATATCACGTAACTGCAGTGATGTGAAGTAATGCCGATGCACAAGCATCTCACACGCTTGAATATCCCTTGTATCTTCTGGAAAGCCGAAGTCCTCGTAATTGACTGCTTCTACTGCAAAATGCCCAGACTTATCCTCGTCAAACTGCACCTCTGCAACACTATAGCCATGCAGTTGCATACCATCAATAATCTTAAACAACGGCACTTGCCAACCAGAGTAGCGCGTCTTATCTGTAAAGTCACGCTCAAGCTCACCTGTTGCAGTTGTTGGCTCTGTGATAGAAGTGAAGATTGCACTCCTACGGCTACCCGTCACATATGCCACATACTTCGACTGCTCGCGTCGAATGTTTGTGTCAATGATATGCGCTGGGACAAGAAATTCATCTTCGTCAAGGTGGCCATCTGATCGCTCTGCCTCAACGTTAATATCTAACTTGCGCGAGTTACGATTCTCTATCGCAGTACCCTCTAACGTGTTTATGACGTTTAGCAACTGCCGTATATCAGTTGTTGCATCCTCGTATTTTGTAAAGTCCTTATCCATTTGCAGCTAATCTTTCGTTTAATTGTTCAACTTCTTCTATAATCTCGTCACTCCAACCAGTAGGCCGAAAATGTGGTTGCCAATCGCGGCGCAAACGACTTTCTAATGTTGCGTGTCGATTATGCTCAGGCTCGTTTATCTCATTCAGTTCGTATTGCACTACAGGATCACGTGAAGCAACACGGCTAGGCAACATACCGCGATAATCTGCAAAGGCAAGAACAAAAGCATCAGCACGGTCAGGCGAGGCATGGCCTTTAGATTTAGCTTGCCGCTTGCTTTCAAGCTGTATCTTATTCTGCGGCGTTATAGCGTAATAACGTGACGCAAGTTGCTTGCGAAGTGCAACATCTGTAGGAATTATGATCTCGGCGTTCTCTATGTGCCGCGCAATGCTGTACCATAGCTCCGCACCTCTGTTAAGATACGCTAGTTTGTTGTAAGGTGCGGCTTGATTCAGTACGTAGTTTACATTCCAGCCATCGCGACGTAGCTGATCTAGTATAGGCTTGCCTAAGCCTCCTGCATCACCGTATATGACGCTCTGCGCGTTATCCAAATCGTATTTGTAAAAAACTTCTGCGAGTTTCTCCACAAGAATTGTTGTGTCATGGAACTTAAAGGCTTCAATGCCTATAACTTTGTTTCCATTACGCACAACAACTACTTGCTCATCACCACCAGCAGAGAGATCAAGACCTGCTATATTATACGGCTCTTCAATGTGTTCTATCTCGTACTTATCCAGCTCTGCAATCGTCGAGAAGTTTATGACAACCTGCTCTTCCATACCACCAAACTCAGCCATTACCATAGAGCGGTAGAGCGCGGAGTTTTCGCCGTATGTGTCACGTATGTCTGTTATGTAGTCTTCGCTAAGGTGTGGGCAGTCAAAAGCTGTTACGTGGTGCTGATCCCAGATACCCCCTACACAAGCATTATAGAAATGTCCTGTGGGTAAGCCGGGGCTGCTTACGTCAATGCGCTTGGTGAAGCCTGTGCAACGCGCAAGGGCCATGAAAATTTCGTCTTGTATAGACTTAGCCTCGCTGACGAGTATAGCAAACTGCCCTTCTGGCACGGGCGGATGCCAACCCTCTGCTCGCCCAGCCTCATCCGTCACAAACATCTCTATCGTGGAGCCATTGACAAGGTTCTCGTAACGCCGGTAGTTTTGTTTCCAAATCTGCGCTCCGAATAGTTTGTTCTGCGCTGTTGTTAGTTGCTTAATGTACTTGTCAGTCTGTCTGTCTAACTGATTACCAGACGCAGAAGTAACAACAGATAACGAGTTCTCATAACGCAACGAAAGCCACACGGCACATGGCGCTACGATAAAATTGTCCTTGCCAGAACCATTAGCTGCACGAACTACAGACTTATACGGCTTATCGGACGTAGATGGCTGCGCGAACTCACGAAGTATTTTTATCTGCCAAGGATGCAATTTAACATGACCGTCTAATAACGTATCATCACACACGAGAAGCATCTCATGCGGATCAGCAAACTTGATAATGTTTTTCTCGTAGTTTAACACGGTAATGCACCAGCATGGCCATCGTTAATAACTTGTTGCGCTCTTTGCATACGCTCTGTAAAATCCGAGAAGTTGATGTCGTGTTTTGTCTTCTCCTTGTCATACTGCAAGCCTAACAAAAACTTCGCAGCGTCATTACGCACACGCTCGTTCTCGGCATAGTTCATTAGCTCTATCAACACACGCGCTGCATTATCACCAAGGTCTTCTAACTTGTCAATAGCTTGCCGCGCTGTTGGGCTGTCTGGAGCTACGAGATCAACGACTTCTTTATCATAACGCAAGTCTGCTGCGACTTCTTCGTTAGTAAAGCCCATCTTCTTTAACTGGAATATTTGGTCGCTAGCTGCGCTCATGGCCCCGGTTGTGGCCCTATGATGGGCGAAATATCAATAGTAACTCCTGAGCCTGGCCCACCCCATTGTATTAGCGGCGGTATGCCAAAATTCCAATCTCCCGTGAGTTGGCCCCAGTCATCACTTGCAATTTCTGGCACTATGCCGCCACTCAAGTCTTTAATAAGTTGATCTTTTTGCGGCCCTTCTGGATAATGTTCCCAAGCAAGGTCTGCCGGGTTTATTGTACCTGCTTGTATTCCTTGTATGTTTGTTATAGATTCATTTGGCTGAACATTTCCTACGCTTAGTGTACTTGACCAATTAGGTTGAAGAGCTAAGTTGTTCCATACGTCGGTAGGATACGAGAGAGTTGCTGCATTTATGTTTGTAACGTTACTTAAATCAACACCTTTAAATGCTAAGCCAGAAATCGACTGCTCCATCTTCTTACCAAACTCTTCCACGCCGTTTCTCGGTACTGAGTCAGTTAGCGGTGGAAATTGGGATAATGTAGCTAAAGCCGCATCCATTGGCGATGCATTTGTAATGTTTTTATCTTTAAAGTAACCACCAAGACTAGTTAGATCTTTACCAATCCACTTATCGTATATTAGGCGAGTAGCTTGGTCGGTGCCATATATGTCAGTAATGTTTTGTCTAATTTGTTTTCCTAACTCCTTTTCGAGTTGTTCTGTTCTCGCTTGTATTTCATCCTTGCCTAACTTTGGTGCAGGAATAAGTCCGGCTTCATACGCATCTTTATCTGTCATTTCATGAACTGGCTCTCCTTTAGGTACTTGACTAACGATACCACCACCTAATGGATCACCTTGCGTAATGTCAGTCTTGTTATCTGGCAACGGTTCATTTGCATAGCCAGCAGGGCTTAAACCTTGGTATGGCTGTGGTACAATTGTCTTAGATACTACTTCTGGATCAGCTTGTTGCTGTATGGGAGATGCACCACCAAACGTCTCAATTTGTGTTTGCCCCTGCGGTTGCCCCTGCGGCCCTTGTATTATAGCGGGGCTTAAAGTATCTGACGGGGATTCACCAAGATCAATGCTATCAGCATTTGGCTGATACAACTCAAACGTATTACGTAAGTCTCTATCAGATGTTACATAAGTTTTTTGACTTCCTTTAGGTTGTTCACCCGGTTTTACGTAAGCCCCTAACTGAAAACCAGCCTCTTCCCCGTTTATTATGATTGGCTTACCGTTAGAATCTAGAGGCCGTTTAAGTGAGTCTTCTAAAGGCTCATAAGTACCTCTTACAGTTGCGTTACCTTGTGCGTCTGTGTCTACACCTCCGCTAATTATATACCTATCTATGGTGTACGTATTGCCTGTCTTTTGCGGCACACCTCTATCACTAATAGTCCACTCCGTAAGTGTAACAGTTTCTTTCTCTGGTATATCGCTAAAGTCAGAATCTAGATCACCACCAAATTCATCACCTTTTTTATCATCGCTCCTAGTTGCTTCTGGCTTAGGTGGCTTTGGCCCTGTGTACGCCGGGAAGCCGCCTAAGTTTTCTGGAACGTCTATGTCTATTGTGTCATGTGTTGGGTCAGGAGTAGGTAGCGGCGGCGATGAGGGCGGTGGTGTTGGGTCAGGAAGTTCTGATGAGTCTATTAAGTCTATTAAGTCTGTTGTAGGTAACTTTGTAATGTTTGTTTCATCAAAGTTCGGTGGCGACCATCTAGGTACATCTGTCTCATCTAGTGCGCCTAATAACTCTTCCGTAGAAAGCTGTTTTACATCTACGTCTGCTGGCAATGGTCGCGGCCTACTGCTTGCCATATTACCTGCACCTGTACCACTTGTAGGTAATAAGTTGTCTTCTTCTTCGGGCTTGTAGTCTACGTCAACAACATCAGCCATGCGTGAACCTATAGGAGGATATGAGCCGGGGCCAGAAGTTGGCGGTGGTAGTGGCGGAATCGGATCACTCTTTCTAATCTCTCCTTCCAGCATACTGCCAATGTTGCCAACCTCTTCAAACCGTGGATCTGGTGTAATAGCTAAAGTGCTTTGTTCGTCTAGCACCTGCCGTGGATCTTCTACTTGATCCTTAGACATCAACTCCTGAAACACCGTACGCATACTTGCATCGTCAGGAAGATCACTCTTGATTCTTTTAAGAATTTGATTTAAGACGAGCCTTGATATAGGACGTATAAGAGAACCTGTGAACTCTGTAACATCGCTAAAAAGACCTCCGCTGTAGTCTGCCTTCTTAAACGTTGATACGTTAAAAACTTGCTGCACGAAGTCTTTTAACTGATTAGCTAACTGCAGACCGAAGATAGCTTGACCTACAGGAGTACCTGCGTATGCTCCTAGCACAATAAGCGCACCGGGTTGCAGGTCACCGTACTTTTGTTTGTCAATTTCGCTTAAACTTTGTTTCCACACTAAATTACCATCTTCGTCATACACATCTTTTTTATTGATAGTGGCAATCTGCAACAAACCTGTAAGCGTCGGATTCTTCGGTGTAAATCCTTTTATAGAAGCTCTACCGCCCTCTACCTCAATAAGTTTACCTAGCTCATCACTAAGCCCTACCATGTTCTCACCGAGGTTTCTAGTGAAAGCGCCTAAACCTTTAGCACCTTCTATGTCACCAGTAGTTTCTCCTATAATGCCTTTTCTAACAGCAGTACCAGCTTCACCTAGTCTGTCTAAATGATCCTTTGCCCATTCTACAATTCTAGGCGTTTCCCAAAACTTGCCACCACGTATGCTGTTCTTCTCATCATCCGTGAAACGCATTCCCATCCATTGCTCTAGCGTACTAGGATTATCTGCAGGTGTTTTTGTCGTAACAGGAGGGTAAAGGTCAGAACCTTCTTTAATGTCGTATGGCCCCTTGCCGGGATCACGCATACCGACTTTAATCCCCGGTGTGTTTATACCAGAACCTTCGTCCATGAGTTTCTCCCAATCTAAGAAAGGATCATTCATGAACTTCCATTGAGGGTTACCGGGATGAAATGCCTTATCTATATAGTCATCTGGCATCTCTCCTAAAAGAACGTCTCGCTCAGAAGGTGGTCGCCATCTGTCCCAATTAGGATCATCTGCTTTCGCTAGCGGTGCGCCAGAAATCCACTGGTCAGATGGTGCAGGTTGTCCCATTGATTGCCACGGTACGCTTGGCCCTTTTACAAAAGGTATAGGTGTGCCGGGAGGTGTTGTAAACTGATGCCGCAGTCTGCCGTAGCCCCACTCGCCGCTATCTGCCCAGCGATTCTCTGATGGATCAGCTAGGTACGCTGAACCGGGGTTTACTGTAGGATCGAAGTAGGGATCGTCTGCGACTGCTTCTGGTTGTACATAGGGGCTGCCGTACCAATGACCAAGGTCAGCAGGTGTCGGCTCTTCGTATGTTGATACGCCTTGCGGGAAATTTGGGCTGGGAGTTACTGGTTGCTTTACTGCAACAGGTATTAAGCCACTAGCGTCTGTTGTAGGTACGTTAGGAAACGGATCGTTACCTGTAAACCAAGGATCACCAAGAACAGCACCTTGCTCTACGTTTGAAAGACGATGCTCAAGAGGCGTTACGTTAGGATCACGCGCAGAAAGAACAGCATCCGTTGAAAAGTTTTGACCCCGTATAACTCGTCTAGGTGGGCCGTAAGGGGCCAACCATTGCGTTGGGTACCCCTCAACGCCACTACCCACTACAGGCTCTCCTATGTACTCTGGAGGCATTACGTTTGCCGTTTGCGCCAGAGCCGCATGAGGGGCGTAGCGTCACAAATGTCGAGGGTTTCTTTTGAGAATGCGCCTTGTCTATCATCTGCCTTCATAGCATCTTACTATATAGCAGGAATCGTGCCAACCTTTGTGTCTTCTAGATCTGTGTAATTTTAGAAGATACCTAAAAACATTTACAGGTCATAATTTCAGAGCTGGTTATAGTTCTATAGTGCTTTGCGTTCGGGGTCATACCCCGACACTCCATCGCGAGCGTAGCGAGAAAACTTTTTGTTGCTAGCGTAGAAAAAAGCCCACGCTGGCAAGGCGTGGGCCTGTTAGGGTTCGAGATGTGTTAGCGTGTCATGACTGCGCTGATCTGCGCGTTCAACTCTGCCACGCGCTCAGTATCGCTTGCGGCTTGCGCCTTGCCTAGCTCAGCCCATAGCGATTTAATATCTGCCATGCCTTGCTTGTTTTTGCTAGCCTCGCTCTCCTGCACGGTGAACAACTTGGCAACCCATGCGTCGAATGCCTTGCGCTTTGCATCCTTGCTGAGCGTATCTTTCCGGCTAGTCTCGCTTTTGTCTTGCGTAGTCTGCGCGGTCTTGGCTAGCGTAGCGTATGCCTTGACTATACGCCCGGTATAATCATCTGCCTTGCCTCGTAGCGCAGCGAGTGTGCCGACCAACTCGATTGCGTCTGATGGAATCATCAGGTAGTCAATCGCCTTTGCGCCCGCTTTGGGCGTGGTTGTTGTGAACTCAGCGGCATTGCATATACTCGCCACCGTGTCTGCTATCTCCGCATCAACTTGCGCGGCCGTTTTTGGTTTGTCTTTTTCGGTTTTCATAATATGCCCGAAGGCACAAACAGACTACCAGATCATGCGATGCTGTCAACACCTTTTTTGATAATTATTGAAAATACTTTTTCTTATCATCTAGCCTAGCCGATCTCCCGATGCTGACGCTAGCTCCGTGCGTAGTAGTTAAGCGTGTAAGGTAGTTAAGATCGTTGACAGTTGACGGCATCTACGTATTCTGTCATCCTACGTTGTGCAAGAGGGTGTATGCGAGGGGGAGGGCGGAAGTGTATAGAAAGAACCAAAAGGGTAGTGATGTGTTAAAACGCTAGTGTTTATGTATGTAATGATATATATGTGTATATATTTATACACCTTGGCTAGAAAACTACATCTACCACATATACCCCCTCACACGCACAAACCCCCGATGTTAGGATACGTAGATGCTGTCAACTGTTATCGACTACACCACAAACAACCCTCTCCACGCTACAAACAATCAACCTACGCTAGCCGAAAGTTCTTGACAAGCTAGCCGAAAGCTGATAGTCTACGTGCAGGTCGTCGGGTCAGGCTAGCGTAGTCTGAGGCGACCGTAGGAAAACAACTAGCATGAACAAGGAACTACACACACTACATCGGCAAGCTACCGTAGGAGCAATTGTCTCGCTCGTGGCTTGGTTACTCATCATCGTAACGCTTATCATAGGATCATGAGCAAAAGATTTATATCTGGCTACGTTAGCCGACCGATTGAAACTTGCCCCACTTGCGGTGAGACTGAAAAAATCCGTGCGTACAAAGTGTACGATGATCGTGGCGTATGGTCACAATGTATGCCATGCCGTGACAATACGCTAGAAACACAAGGCTGGTTTCTCGAGCCAGAAGTGGAGGCTACAGTATGATTACGCTAACAGAAGAACTCTTCGCTAGCCTTGTGATAGGCTCCAAAACGTATATTATCATAGACGAGGAAACAAAGTGCGCTATAGAAAATAGCGACTATGGTAAGGAACATATGGTAGTTGAGAACGATTCGGATACCGTAGGCTGGGCAGGGCCAACACTAGGCGAAGTGCGTGGCGTAGGCGCTGGGCTATACAGATTGTGGAAGCGTAGCGAATGGAAGCTAGTGGGTAACCTAGCGAAAGAACGTGCGGCGAAGCGAGATCGTGAGTGTGCGGAGGCGGATGCGCTAGTAGCTGCGAAGGTAGCGGCAGAGCAGAAGGCTATCGAAGATCTCAAGGCTACGCTACGCGAGCAAGGCATTAAGGAGGAACTGATAACAAACTTTTTCTCTAGCATGAAAGCGGATGAGATCCGTAAGATGCTAGGGCTAACATAACATAACAAACAAGCACCATGAAACTACCAACGGAAGATAGCACAGTTGTTGCGCTAAAGGAATTTGCTTTCCAAACTAGCGCAAGCGAGCAGCTAGCCGACAAGCTACGCACCAACCAAGGCGCATTGCTACAAGGCGGCACAGGCACAGGCAAAACGTATATCGTAGCGCAAGCGTTGCGTAACATCTTGCCTGAGTTAGTAAAGGACGAGACGCTAGGCGAAGGGCCAATTCCTATTCTATGGATTGCTCCTGCTGCTACTATCGTTCAAACGCGGCGAGTGCTTAAAGCACACGAGCTAGCCGGTAAGGTGCTAGTCTTGTCCTACGCTGCGCTCACATCGCCTAAGACAGGCGGCACTATGTTCTACGATACTAAGACTGTCGTAGAATGGGGGCAGGAACATATCGTATACAAGTGGTTGGAGCTTATGCTACCGCGTCTTGTAGTGTTCGACGAATGCCAAGCACTAAAGAACGACGGTAGCTCCCGCACTAACATAGCACGGCACTTGCCGATAGCAAAGGTCAAGCGTTTGTTCGTATCTGCTACGCCATACCAGCGCGTATGTGAAGCGCGGACGGTGATGGTTGGCGTAGGTATGCGATCACGTTACAATACTCTGCCCTTGTCAGAAGGGACAGCACCTAGCGTACTTCGCTCCCTCGCAACGTACGGTAACACCGCAGCATACTCGCCCCGCGCTATGGAACGAGTCAGGGATGTGATGGAGCCGTATACCGTAGCACTCAAGAACATACGCTTTAAGTACAAGGCACGTACGGAATGTGTTCTCGTAAATTTTCGCAACGACAAGGAACGTGATGCGTACAATAACGCCTACGAGGAGTATCTACAATATCTGTATAGGCTACGAGGCCAGACAGGGCATGGAGTTGTAGCTGCTAGGCTAGTGGCTATGATGAAGTTTAGGCAGAAGGCAGAAGAAATCCGCTCTCCGCTAGTAGCTGCCCGTGCGCGTAACGCAGTCGTGGAAGGATCGCAAGTCATTGTTGCTAGCAACTTCAAGGGTATGCTACGTGGCGTGTGGCTGGCGCTAACGAAAACGTTTGGCGTAGACGAGGACAGGATAGGCTACGTCACAGGTGGGCAGACACCAGAGAAACGTCAGCGTGACGTGGATGCTTTCCAGCGTGGCGACAAGGACTATATGCTACTCACGCTCCAAGCAGGTGGCGTAGGCATCTCGCTACATCACGACACGGAGAACGCACGGCCCCGGCATATCATACTCCCACCCACGTGGAGTGCAATAGATCTCATCCAATGCGTAGGACGCAGTCATCGCATAACCTCCATGTCTAACACACTGCAGGAAATCCTATGGTACAGGAACACCATTGAAGAGCGTGTTGCTGCTGTCGTAGAGAACAAGGTCAAGTGCATAAACAAAGCCGTGTCTGCTAAGGAGCAATGGGCTAGTCTATTCGCTCCCGATGTGGACGATGATCTCGGTAACGTAGACGAGAATGCCGATGATGAGATAGACTATGGCGTAGACGAAGGGATGTTGGAATGAACACACATACACTAGAACATCTGTGGGATACGGTAGAGTATCTCAGTAGCCTAAAACACACTCACAATGAGAGTTTCTACGATAAAGCTAAAGCTGGACACAGCGACTACGGTATCGTACAAGAGCCGTGCGTAGTACACTTGGAGGGATACGAGAGCGTAGCCATGTGGCTATGGCAGGAGGGTAGTGATTGGGAATGCTAAACTATCGACTACGCAAGTGCGAAAGATGTTGACAGGTAAGGGCAACCATGCTACTATGTTACCAGATTTTAGGTGCGGTGTAGGCAACAGGGTCTACGCTAGCCTAAATACAAACGATAAGAAAAAACCTAACATGACAAACGATGAACAAAAAGCAATACAACCTCTGCTAGATGAGGTTAACAACAAACACAGGGCATTCACTATGGCAAACAATAAAAGAGATCCATACTGCTCATGTCTACCTAACGTAGACGTAGGCTTCAACGTAACATTCCCTAACGAGTGGGAGGTTAGCGTACGCTGGGGTAAAGGTCACAACTGCGACGGCGGCAAGACTACCGTAGAGGTAGCGGTCTTCGATACAGACGACAACTGGTACAAGATGGACGATGATGATAAGCTATGCACAAACCAAGAGCGTGACTCAGACATCATGGGCCACGTTACACCAGAGGTACTGCTTAACATACTACAGGAGGTAGCGAAGCAATGAACGATAACGAACGAG